>Ga0310345_10000402_pt1 | contig 68225 bp, 73 predicted proteins | sample HC15DNA20500_MG_FD_204667 | JGI IMG/M metagenome (GOLD analysis project Ga0310345, IMG submission 204667) | Marine microbial communities from station ALOHA, North Pacific Subtropical Gyre - HC15-DNA-20-500_MG | ecosystem: Environmental > Aquatic > Marine > Oceanic | place: Pacific Ocean: North...
TTCGCTGCCCGGACGGATCCGGCGGGTCGCGCTGGATCCACGATGAACTGGCCGTCGGCGACACCGTGGTCACCCGGCCGCCGCGCAGCGCGTTCGCCCCGGTTCTGCGCGCCCGCCGACACCTGCTCGTGGCGGCGGGAATCGGCATCACGCCGATGGTGTCGCACCTGCGCAGTGCCCGGCTGTGGGGCCGCGACACGGCGCTGCTCTACATCCACCGCCCGGGCCGCGACGTCTACGTCGACGAGATCCGCGAGTTGGCCCCGTCCGCCTCGGTCCACACCCGCCGCGGCGAGTTCAGTGCCGAGCTGACGATGGCGCTGGCCGATCAGCCGTTCGGCACCCACCTCTACGTATGCGGGCCGACGTCCTTCATCGATGCGGTCAGCCGGCTGGCCGCCGAATTCGGCTGGCCGCCGAGCCGGATCCACGTGGAGCACTTCGGCGCGGCGCTCGATCCCGGCGAGCCGTTCGACGTGCGCATCGGGTCCACCGGCGACGAGTTCACCGTCGAGTCCGGGGTCTCGCTGCTGGAGGCACTCGAGAGCCGCGGCTACACCGTCCCGAATCTGTGCCGGCGCGGCGTGTGCGGGGAGTGCCGGCTGCCGGTGACGGGTGGCACGCCGACCCACCGCGACCTGTTCCTCAGCGACAGCGACAAACAGGCCGGTGACTCATTGATGGCCTGCGTATCACGCGCCGGCACCGACACATTGGAGTTGAACCTGTGATCTCGGCCCCCGACCTGATCGAGACGTTTCCGTTCCCGTTCGCGCTCGACAGCTACCGATACAGCACCAACGTGGAGCCGGCCGGCTCCACGGTGCACACCCCGGTCGGGCGGTGGGGGGAGCGGGTGGTCGACATCGACACCGAATACGAGCGTGAGCTGGCCGAGCGGGCCGCGATCCTCGCCGCCGACCCCACCCGGTACGCCGTGCTGCCACATATGCGGCCGGCGTGCTGGGACACCATGTTGACGCTGATGCGCGAGCTCGCCTCGGCCTACCCGCAGACGATGTCGCTGCAGCGCCACGGGGCCGGCTGGCGATGGCGCAACGAGCGGCTGGGCATCGCCCAGGACTTCGTGCTCGGCGACGAGACGACGCTGCCCGCCGAACCGCTGGCCTACATCGCGAGCCAGGTGCAGGACGACATCGTGCTGCTCGATCAGCGCGACGGCGACCTGTTCGGCGATGCCGGGGTGGTCACCTTTGCCGCAGACTGGTCGTTCGGATTCGACGTGGGGATGACCTTTCTGGAAATCCACGGCCCGGTGCCGCGGCTGCGGGAGACCGGCGTCATCACCCGGGCCCGCGAGTTCCTGATGCGGTTGCAGCCCGGCGAAACCTACCGGCGCACCAACTGGACCCTGACCATCGGCCGCCGCCTGGATGTCTCGACCGACATCTACCACGAGTGGGGGCCCGACCGGCCGATGATCCTGACCGTCGACGACGCCGAGTTCGGGCGGCTGGTGCATCTGCGCGTCGAGGTCCAGCACCTCATCAGGCTTGCCGAGTCGGGCGCGATCTGCTTTCTCATCCGCACCTACATGTTGCCCCTGGCCGACCTGGCCGCGGTCGACGCATGGCGCACGCGCGCCGCAGCCGTGCTCGCCGAACTCCCCGACGACATGGCCGACTACAAGGGAATCATCGGCTACCGGGACCGAGCGGTGGAGTGGCTTCGTCAGGCAGGCTGACGCAACCGGCCTGTGACGACGAAATCGCCCGGATCCTCACGGATCCGGGCGATCTCATGTCTGTCGCCGGATGTCAGTAGACCGGCGGCTCACCCTCGGCGGCCGGGCCCTTCTCGACCGGGGTGTGGTCGATGATGGCCTTGTAGGCGTGGTTTTCGTGCTGGATCATCCGCACGAAGAACGCCACGAACAAAGCCATCGCGAGGATGAAGACGAACCAGGTGCCGATGCTGTTGGCGCCGAACGTGAACACCACACCCGGCTCGTCGTAGCTGGTGATCGGGCTGAACATTTACTTCACCTCCTCACCGACGGAGAGCACCGCGGTGCCGCTGGTGGACCGCATGGCGGTCACCGGGATGCCCTCGGGATACGGGGTCGCCGGGATCTCGGTCAGATCCAGGCCCTGCTCCTCGACCTCCGGGGGAATACGCAGCAGCCCGGCGGATTTCAGCAGCAGCGACAACAGATAGGTGGGAATGAAGCCCAACGCCGCGAAGGTGAGCGCACCGACCAGTTGGCCCCAGAACGAGATCGACGGATTTCCGTCGGTGTTCGGGTAACCGGCCAGGAAGACGCCCGCCATGATCAGCGAGTAGAGCCCCATCCCGCCGTGCACCGCGACCGCCCCCACCACGTCGTCGATCTTCATCTTGTCCAGCAGCTTGCCGATGTAAGGCACCAGACCGCCGCCGACCAGCGCGATGACGAACGTCAGCGCGGGGTGGTACAGGTCGAGTCCGGCCGCCACGGCGATGACGCCGGCCAGCCCGCCGGAGATCGTCCAGAACGGCTCACCACGCGACATCACGTAGGCGCCGATGATGCCGCCGACCAGGCCCATCAGGGTGTTGAAAGCGAAGGCCGACAAGGTCGTCGGGCTGCCGTAGATGGTCGCGTAGCCGGTGGGGCCGTAGATCACACAGCCCATCAGGAAGCCGAAGAACCCGGTGAAGATCAGGAACAGGCCGAGCAGCGTCAGCGGCAGGTTGTGCGGCCGGATCGTCACGGGCGTGCCGTCGGGCAGGAACCGGCCGATGCGCGGCCCGAGGTTGATCAGGATGCCCAGGGCCGCGAAACCGGCGATCATGTGCACACATCCAGCTGCCCCCACATCGTGGAAGCCGAGTTTGGTCAGCATCCAGCCGGCACCGTGCCAACCCCATGCCGCGCCGATGATCCACACGACCGAACCCACGAACACCGTGAGGATCAAGAAGCCGCTGGTGCGGATCCGCTCCAGCACAGCGCCGGACATGATGGAGCCGGTGGTGGCCGCGAACAGCGCGAACGCGCCCCAGAAGATGCCGCTGGCCGGGTCGGCGGTGTTCGGGCCCATGTTCTCGCTCCACGGCAGCGCGGCCTTGGCGGCGTCGCTGAACTCCAGGAAGCCGGACGGCATCGCGTTGTAGAGGAACCAGCCGACGAAGAAGAACGATGCCACGATCGTGGCGAAGGCCAGCAGGTTCTTCATCGCGGTGGCGAGCACGTTCTTCGACCGCGACGCGCCGATCTCGTAGGCCAGGAAGCCGGCGTGGATGAGCATCATCAGCGCGATGGACATCCAGTAGAAGAACTCGTTGTTCACAGCGGTCATGGACGCCAGGGCGTCTTCGACTTCGGGTGTCAAGGGGGGACCTCCGACCGGTCGGGTTGCATGGTTCGAGCGGGATGGGAAAGGACGACACTGCGTTTAATCGCAGTGTCCCCGAGGTACTGACGGTGTACGAGCCTTGACGCTAACTGTGCGAATGTGTCCCACCTGTCAAGGCGCGTTAATTCCACGTGAAGTCGTGTTGGGCAGTGTGTTACGAAATCCGCATGACATCCGAGGCTGACCGCCGCACCCCGTTCCACGACCTGGACGAATTTCTGGCCCTACCCAGGGTTTCCGGACTTGCCGTGTCACCCGACGGATCGCGCATCGTCGCCACGGTTTCGCGGCTCAACGACAAACGCACCGACTTCGTCAGCGCGCTCTACGAGCTCGACCCCGCGGCCCGACGTCCGGCCCGTCGAATCACCCACGGCGCCAAAGGGGAGTCCGCACCCGCGTTCACCCACGACGGAGACCTGCTGTTCGTGGCCTCCCGTCCCGGCGCCGACGACGACAAGCCGGCAGGCAAGGCGTTGTGGCGGCTGCCCGCAGCCGGCGGCGAGGCGGTCGAGGTCGTCACCATGCCCGGGGGAGTCGACGGGGTGCTCGCCGCCACCGCCGCGGACGTCACCGTGGTGTCGTCGTCGATGATGCCGTCGGCCAACGACGTCGACGACGATCGCCGACTGCGCACGGCCCGCACGGACAACTCCATCTCCGCGGTGTTGCACACCGGCTACCCCGTCCGGCACTGGGACCACGACCTCGGCCCCGAACTGCCCCACCTCTTCGACGTCTCCACTGCGGGAACACGCCGCGACCTCACGCCACAGCCCGCATCGGGACTCCGCGACGCCCACGCCGACCTCAGCCCCGACGGCACCTTCATCGTCACGACCTGGCAGCTGCCGGCGCCCGCAGCGGCCACCCGCAGCGTGCTGGTGCGCATCGACGTGGCCACCGGTGAACGGACGGTTCTGGTCGACGACCCCGACGCCGACCTGGGCCGCCCCGCGATCGCGCCCGACGGCCGATCGGTCGCCTTCACCCGTGAAACGCTGTCCACCCCGCACCACGCACCCCGGATCACGGTGTGCGTGTTGCCATTCGGCGACCGGCCCGCTGAACTGACCAGCTCGTGGGACCGCTGGCCCACCTCGGTGACCTGGACCACCGACGCCACGTCGCTGATCGTCACCGCCGACGACAACGGACGCGGTCCGGTCTTCGCCGTGGACCCGGTCTCGGGCACGGTCCGCCCGGTCGTGACCGACGACTTCACCTACACCGATGTGCACGCCGCTCCCGGCGGCGAGCTGTTCGCGTTGCGCAGTTCCTATGCGGCACCGCCGCACCCGGTCCGCATCGACGCCGACGGGTCGGTGACAGTGCTGCCGTTGGTGGACCTGCCTGAGCTGCCGGGGACGTTGACCGAAGTCGTCGCCACCGCCGAGGACGGTCAGCCGGTGCGGTCCTGGCTGGCCCTGCCCCACTCCGCGCAGCCCCAGTCCGCCCAGCCCGACTCGGTGCAGCCGGCGCCGCTGTTGCTGTGGATCCACGGCGGCCCGCTGGCCAGTTGGAACACCTGGCACTGGCGATGGAATCCGTGGTTGATGGTCTCCGCCGGGTACGCGGTGCTGCTGCCCGATCCGGCCCTGTCCACCGGCTACGGACAGGACTTCATCCAGCGCGGCTGGGGGGCGTGGGGATTCGCGCCGTACACCGACCTCATGGCGGCCACCGACGCTGCCGTCGACCATCCGGGCGTGGACGGCAGCCGCACCGCGGCGATGGGGGGATCGTTTGGCGGTTACATGGCCAACTGGATCGCCGGCCACACCGACCGGTTCGCCGCGATCGTCACCCACGCCAGCCTGTGGGCACTCGACCAGTTCGGCGGGACCACCGACGGTGCCTACTGGTGGGCCCGCGAGATGACACCGGAGATGGCTGCTGCGAACTCCCCGCACCGGTTCGTCACCGAGATCCGCACCCCGATGCTCGTCATCCACGGCGACAAGGACTACCGGGTGCCCATCGGTGAAGCGCTGAGACTCTGGTACGAGCTGCTGAGCAGTTCGGCGTTGCCGGCCGCCGACTCCGGACCCGAGGCGGGCGCCACCGCGCACCGCTTCCTCTACTTCCCGTCGGAGAACCATTGGGTCCTCAACCCGCAGCACACCAAGATCTGGTACCAGGTCGTACGCGGATTCCTGGACCGTCACCTGCTCGGCCAGGACGTCGATCCGCCCGACACGCTCGGGTAGCGTCGGCACTCATGAGCGCACCCGAGTCGGACAACACCCGCGACCACGACATCGTCATCTACGGCGCCACCGGATTCGTCGGCAAGCTCACCGCGCAGTACCTGGCCGCAGCCGGCGGCAACGCCCGCATCGCGCTCGCCGGCAGAAGCCCCGACAAGCTGCTGGCGGTTCGGGAGTCGCTGGGGGAGAAGGCGCAGTCCTGGGAGCTGATCTCCGCCGATGCCGACCAACCGTCCACGCTGGCCGCGATGGCGGCGAGCACCCGCGTGGTCATCACCACGGTGGGGCCCTATCTGCGCTACGGGTTGCCATTGGTGGCCGCGTGCGCGGCCGCCGGCACCGACTACGCCGACCTGACCGGTGAGACGTTGTTCGTGCGCCAGGCCATCGACCTATACCACAAGCAGGCCGTCGACACCGGCGCACGGATCGTGCACGCGTGCGGGTTCGATTCCATTCCCTCGGATCTGACCGTGTTCGCGCTGTACCGGCAGGCCGAACGGGACGGCACCGGCGAACTCGTCGACACCAACTACGTGGCACGCAGCTTCGCCGGCGGTGTGTCCGGTGGCACCGTGGCGTCGATGGTCGAGCTGGCCCGCGAGGCCTCCGCGGACCCCGAAGCCCGGCGCCTGCTCAACGACCCCTACACGCTGAGCCCCGATCCCGCCGCCGAACCGCAGCTCGGCCCGCAGCCCGACGCGCGCTGGCGGCGTGGCCGCGACATCGCCCCCGAACTCGACGGCTACTGGGTCGGGGCGTTCGCGATGGCGATCCCGAACACCCGCGTCGTCCGTCGCAGCAACGCACTGCTGGGCTACCCGTACGGTCGCCGATTCACCTACGCCGAGCACATGAGCGTGGGTCGGTCCCCGGTGGCGCCGGTCGCCGCGGCAATGGCCACCGGCGGCAACATGGCCACCATGGGACTCGGCTCACGCTTCCTCAACCGCGTGCCACGCGGGTTCCTGGAGCGGATCCTGCCCAAAGTCGGTTCAGGACCCAGCGAGCAGACCCGGGAGAAGGGCCACTACACCGTCGAGACCTACACCACGACGACGACCAACGCCCGTTACCTGGCCCGCATGTCCCAGCAGGGCGACCCGGGCTACAAGGCCACCTCGGTGCTGCTCGGCGAGAGCGGGCTGGCCTTGGCGCTGGACCGCGACAAGCTCTCGGACCTGCGGGGCGTGTTGACTCCCGCGGCCGCGATGGGCGACGCGTTGATGGCCCGTTTTCCCGCTGCCGGGGTGTCGCTCGAGGTGTCTCGACTCGGCTGAGGCGCCGCTTCCTAGAATGGCTCGGTGACCTCCCACCCGATCGCCCACCGAGACGCCCACAGCGCCGGCCTCGATGCCCTGCCCAAATCGTGGGACCCCGGGGCGGTGGAGAGCGACCTGTACGAGGGCTGGGTCCGAGCCGGTTACTTCACCGCTGATCCCACCAGCGGCAAGCCGGCCTACTCGATCGTGCTGCCGCCGCCCAACGTCACCGGCAGCCTGCACATGGGCCATGCCCTGGACCACACCCTGATGGACGCTCTGACCCGGCGCAAACGGATGCAGGGTTATGAGGTGCTGTGGCTGCCCGGCATGGATCACGCCGGCATCGCCACCCAGAGCGTCGTGGAGAAGCAGCTTGCCGCGGACGGCAAGACCAAAGAGGACTTCGGCCGCGAGCTGTTCGTGGAGAAGGTCTGGGACTGGAAGCGTGAGTCCGGCGGCACGATCGGCGGGCAGATGCGCCGCCTGGGCGACGGTGTGGACTGGAGCCGCGACCGCTTCACGATGGACGACGGGTTGTCGCGAGCGGTGCGCACCATCTTCAAGCGGCTCTACGACGCGGGGCTGATCTATCAGGCCGAGCGGCTGGTGAACTGGTCGCCGGTGTTGCAGACCGCCATCTCCGACCTCGAGGTCAAGTACGAGGACGTCGAAGGCGAGCTGGTGTCGTTCCGCTACGGCTCGATGAGCGACGACGAACCACACCTGGTGGTGGCCACCACGCGGCTCGAGACGATGCTCGGTGACACCGCGATCGCGGTACACCCCGACGACGACCGCTACCGCCACCTGGTGGGACAGACTCTGCCGCACCCGTTCCTGGATCGTCGGATCATCGTTGTCGCCGACGAGCACGTCGATCCCGAATTCGGCACCGGCGCAGTCAAAGTCACCCCGGCTCACGACCCGAACGACTTCGAGATCGGGATGCGGCACCAGCTGCCGATGCCGTCGATGCTCGACACCAAGGGCCGGATCGTCGACACCGGAACGCGGTTCGACGGCATGGACCGCTTCGAGGCCCGGGTCGCGGTCCGGGAAGCGCTGGCCGAACAGGGCCGCATCGTCGACGAGAAGCGCCCTTACCTGCACAGTGTCGGCCACTCCGAGCGCAGCGGCGAGCCGATCGAGCCGCGGTTGAGCCTGCAGTGGTGGGTCAAGGTCGAGTCGCTGGCCAAGGCCGCCGGTGACGCGGTCCGCAACGGTGACACCGTGATCCATCCGCCCAGCCTGGAGCCGCGCTGGTTCGCCTGGGTGGACAACATGCACGACTGGTGCATCTCCCGTCAGTTGTGGTGGGGGCACCGAATTCCCATCTGGCACGGTCCGGACGGGGAAACCGTCTGCGTCGGACCGGACGAGACGCCGCCGGAAGGCTGGGAACAGGATCCCGACGTCCTCGACACCTGGTTCAGCTCGGCGCTGTGGCCGTTCTCCACCATGGGCTGGCCGGACCGGACCCCTGAGCTCGCCAAGTTCTATCCGACGACCGTTCTGGTCACGGGCTACGACATCCTGTTCTTCTGGGTGGCGCGGATGATGATGTTCGGCACGTTCGTCGCCGACGACCCGGCCATCACCGCCGACGGCAGCAGAGCGCCGCAGGTGCCGTTCGAAAACGTGTTCCTGCACGGGCTGATTCGCGACGAGCACGGCCGCAAGATGAGTAAGTCGCGCGGCAACGGCATCGACCCGCTCGACTGGGTGGAGATGTTCGGTGCCGACGCGCTGCGCTTCACGCTGGCTCGCGGCGCCAGCCCCGGCGGCGACCTGGCCATCGGCGAAGACCACGCCCGCGCGTCGCGCAACTTCGCCACGAAACTGTTCAACGCCACCAGGTTCGCCCTGATGAACGGCGCCGCACCGGCGCCGCTGCCGCCGGCCGACGAACTGACCGACGCCGACCGCTGGATCCTGGGCCGGATGGAAGAGGTTCGTGCCGAGGTGGATTCGGCGTTCGACGTCTACGAGTTCAGCCGGGCCTGTGAGGCGTTGTATCACTTCGCCTGGGACGAGTTCTGCGACTGGTACGTCGAGTTGTCCAAAGTGCAACTCGGGGAGGGTATCCCACATACCACGGCGGTACTGGCCAGCGTGCTGGACACGCTGCTGAAGCTGCTGCACCCGGTCATGCCCTTCGTGACCGAGGTGCTGTGGACGACGCTGACCGCGCAAGGGGGTGAGGCCACGGCAGCGGCGGAATCGCTGGTGGTCGCCGACTGGCCGGCCCCCAGCGGCTTCGCCGTCGACCAGGGCTCCGCCCAACGTGTCGCCGACATGCAGAAGCTGATTACCGAGGTCCGCCGATTCCGCAGCGATCAGGGACTGGGGGACCGGCAGAAAGTGCCGGCCCGGTTGTCGGACGTCTCCGCGGCCGGCTTGGACTCCCACGTGCCGGCGGTCACCGCGCTGGCCTGGCTGACCCCGCCGGGGGACGACTTCGCGCCGTCGGCCTCGGTCGAGGTGCGGTTGTCCGGGGCCACGGTCGTCGTCGAGGTCGACACGTCGGGCACCGTGGACGTCGCGGCCGAACGGCGCCGCCTCGAGAAAGACCTCGCCGCGGCCCGTAAGGAACTGGCCGGCACCACCGGCAAGTTGTCCAACGAAGGCTTCCTGGCCAAAGCGCCCGCGGATGTCGTCGACAAGATCCGGGCCCGTCAACAGCTGGCCGAGGAAGAGGTCGAACGCATCACGGCCCGTCTGGACGCGCTGCCCACCCCATGACCGCACCCGAGCCGACGCCGGACGAGATCGCCGCACTGCTGCAGGTCGAGCACCTGCTCGATCAGCGCTGGCCGGAGACCAAGATCGAGCCCAGCACCGCGCGCATCTCGGCATTGATGGAGATCCTGGGCTCCCCGCAGCGTGGCTACCCGTCGATTCACGTCGCCGGGACCAACGGCAAGACGTCGGTGGCGCGCATCATCGACGCCCTGCTGATCGCCCTGCACCGGCGTACGGGCCGCACCACCAGCCCGCACCTGCAGTCCGCGGTGGAACGCATCGCCATCGACGGCAAGCCGGTCAGCCCGGCGACCTACGTCGACACCTACCGCGAGATCGAACCGTTCGTCCAGCTCGTCGACCAGCAGTCCGACGAGGCCGGCGGGCCGCCGATGAGCAAGTTCGAAGTCGTCACCGCGATGGCGTTCGCCGCCTTCGCCGACGCCCCGGTCGACGTCGCGGTCGTCGAGGTGGGCCTCGGTGGGCGGTGGGACGCGACCAACGTCGTCAACGCCCCGGTCGCGGTCATCACGCCGATCGGCATGGATCATGCCGACTACCTGGGTGACACCATCGGCGAGATCGCGGCCGAGAAGGCCGGCATCATCACCAAACAGCCCGAAGACCTCGTCCCGACCGACACGGTCGCGGTGCTGGCCAGGCAGACACCCGAGGCGATGGAGGCCCTGCTGGCGCAGACGGTGCGCGCCGACGCGGCGGTGGCCCGCGAGGACTCGGAGTTCGCGGTACTGAGTCGACAGACCGCCATCGGCGGCCAGCTGCTCGAATTGCAGGGGCTCGGCGGGGTGTACTCGGAGGTGTTCCTGCCGTTGCACGGCGAACACCAGGCCCACAACGCCGCGGTCGCGCTGGCCGCCGTGGAGGCGTTCTTCGGCGCAGGCGCGCAGCGCCAACTCGACGTCGACGCCGTCAGGGCCGGATTCGCCTCGGTCACCGCACCCGGTCGACTCGAGCGGATGCGCAGTGCGCCGACGGTGTTCCTGGACGCCGCGCACAATCCGGCCGGTGCCACCGCGTTGGCGGCCGCGCTCGGCGAGGAATTCGACTTCCGTTTCCTGGTCGGCGTGGTCTCGGTGATGGCCGACAAAGACGTCGACGGCATCCTGGCCGCGCTCGAACCGGTACTCGACCGCATCGTGGTGACCCACAACGGGTCGCCGCGTGCCCTCGACGTGGAGGGGCTGATGGTCAAGGCTGAGGAACGGTTCGGGCCGGAGCGGGTGGTGGCGGCCGCGACCTTGGCGGATGCGATCGAGACCGCCACCGCTCTGGTCGAGGAGTCCGCCACCGACGCCGAGGGGGCCGGCGGTATGAGCGGGGCGGGCATCGTCATCACCGGATCGGTGGTCACCGCGGGGGCCGCGCGCTCGCTGTTCGGGAAGGACCCGGCATGACCGAGCCGGCGCAGGGGCCGGACCCGTGGAAGAGCTTTCGCGGCGTGATGGCCGGCACGCTGATTCTGGAAGCCATCGTCGTGCTGCTCGCCCTCCCGGTCGTCGGCGCGGTCGGCGGGGGGCTCACCGCACTCTCGACCGGTTACCTCGTCGGGGTCGCTGTGCTGCTGGTGCTGATGGCCGGCGTGCAGAAGCGTCCGTGGGCGATCTGGGCCAATCTCGCGGTACAGGTGTTGCTGATCGCGGGCTGGGTCGTCTACCCCGGCGTGGGTTTCATGGGGCTGCTGTTCACCGTGGTGTGGCTGCTCATTGCCTACCTGCGGGCCGAGGTGCTGCGCCGGCAGAAGCGCGGCCTGCTGCCCGGCCAGCAGCCCCCGACCGATTAGGCTGTCGGCCGTGACCGAGCGCACCCTTGTTTTGATCAAGCCCGACGGCGTCCAGCGCCACCTCATCGGCGAGATCCTTCGCCGCATCGAAGGCAAGGGCCTCACCATCGCGGCCTTGGAACTCAAGGATGTCAGCGACGAGCTGGCGCGCGCGCACTACGCCGAACACGAGGGCAAGCCGTTCTTCCCGTCGCTGCTGGAGTTCATCACCTCAGGACCCGTGGTGGCCGCGATTCTGGAGGGCCCGCGCGCCGTGGCTGCGTTCCGTCAGCTCGCCGGGGGCACCGACCCGGTGGAGAAGGCCACGCCCGGCACGATCCGCGGCGACCTGGGCCTGGAAACCCAGTTCAACCTGGTGCACGGCTCCGATTCGCCGGACTCGGCCGTCCGCGAAATCGAGCTCTGGTTCCCCGGGCGGTAGCTCCGCGCCGCACCGGCGTCGGCCGCCTTGTCGGTCCGCTCCGTTCGATGTGGGATACTGGCGACGGGTGACCGACCTGACAACCCCGGGTCGATCATCCGAATGAAGACTTAGACGCGCGCGACCACCGCTACCGCGGTGTGGCGCAGACCGTCCAGCCATCATTCAGACCGGCACCGGGATGACTCTTTCGGGAGCGCCCGGAGCAAGACCAGTACAAGTGCGGGAGTACCGAGCAAGCGGGGCCCCGGACACAAATCGGAAGCCCTCGCGTGGCCGCGTCAGCAAACGACGCGCCCGGGGGCTTGAGGAGAATACGTGGCCGACAATGACAATTTTCACGCCCCAGCCCACGACCTCCCGGAAGAGACGCAGCCTGCTGCCGACTCCGCCGGGAACGCGACCGAGGCGCCTCCTCCCGAACGTCTGAGGGTCCATTCGCTGGCCAGAGTCCTCGGAACGACCAGCCGACGGATCATCGACGCGCTGGTGGAGCTCGACGGCCGCGCCCGCAGCGCGCATTCGACCGTGGGCCGCGAGGAAGCCGACCGGGTCCGCCAGGCGCTGGCCGAGGCGGAGTCCAGCGAAGCAGTCGCCGGTGATGCGGCGGCCGAGCCGCCCGTGGACAGCGCGGCCGAGCCGTCCGTGGACAGCGCGGCCGAGCCGTCCGTGGACAGCGCGGCCGAGCCGCCGGCGGAGCTCGTCGAGTCCGCCGCCGCACAGACGCCCGCGGCCGAGTCCGCCGAAGAGGAACCCGAGTCCCGGCTGATCTTGGAGACGCCGGCACCGCAGACCGCGGCGGCCGCCGACTATCTGCCGCTGTTCGTCGCGCCCCAGCCGGTCCGCTACCAGGAGCGCCGCGCGGCCACCGACGACGAGGACGACGTCGCCGACGCCGGCGAGGACAGCGACGCCGACGACACAGACACCGATTCCGACGACGGACAGTCCGACCGTCCCTCGGGTAAACGCCGCCGGCGGGGCCGCCGGGGCCGGGGCCGGGGCCGGGGTGAACAGAACGGCGACGACACGCCCGATGGCGAGGCCGACGGCGCCGACGACACAGCGGAGTCGGACCGCGACTCGGACAACTCCGGGGACTCGGACGACGACTCCGATGACGACGACTCGTCATCGACCGAGGGCGGTAACCGACGCCGCCGGCGCCGCAGGCGACGCAAGTCCGGCTCCGGCAACGACGACGACAGCAGCACTTCTCCCGACGACCCGCCCAACACGGTCGTCCATGAGCGTGAGCCGCGTCAGTCGGGCAAGGGCGAGGGCGGCAAGTCCTCCGGCGGCGACTCGGAAATCCAGGGCATCAGCGGCTCCACCCGGCTCGAAGCCAAACGCCAGCGCCGCCGCGACGGACGCGACGCCGGCCGCCGCCGTCCGCCGATCCTCAGCGAGGCCGAATTCCTGGCTCGGCGCGAAGCCGTCGAACGCAGGATGGTGATCCGCGACAAGGTGCGGACCGAGCCGCCGCACGAGGGCGCTCGCTACACCCAGATCGCCGTGCTCGAGGACGGCGTGGTGGTCGAGCACTTCGTCACGTCGGCAGCGTCGGCGTCGCTGGTGGGCAACATCTACCTGGGCATCGTGCAGAACGTGCTGCCGTCCATGGAGGCGGCCTTCGTGGACATCGGACGCGGCCGCAACGGAGTGCTCTACGCCGGCGAGGTCAACTGGGAGGCCGCCGGCCTGGGCGGTGCCAACCGCAAGATCGAGCAGGCCCTCAAGCCGGGCGACTACGTGGTCGTGCAGGTGAGCAAGGACCCCGTCGGCCACAAGGGTGCACGGCTGACGACCCAGGTGTCGCTGGCCGGCCGCTACCTGGTCTACGTGCCCGGCGCGTCGTCGACCGGCATCAGCCGCAAGCTGCCCGACACCGAGCGTCAGCGCCTCAAGGAGATCCTGCGCGAGGTCGTCCCCGCCGATGCCGGGGTGATCATCCGCACTGCCTCCGAGGGCGTCAAGGAAGAAGACATCCGCTCCGACGTGGAGCGGTTGCAGAAGCGCTGGACCGAGATCGAGTCCAAGGCTGCCGAGATCACCAAGAAGAAGGCCGGCGCCGCGGTGGCCCTCTACGAGGAGCCCGACGTCCTGGTCAAGGTGATCCGCGACCTGTTCAACGAGGACTTCACCGGCTTGGTGGTCTCCGGTGAGGACGCGTGGAAGACCATCAGCGACTACGTGACGTCCGTCGCGCCCGAATTGTTGCCGCGGATGTCCAAATACGAGCCGCCGTCCGATGCGAACAACGCGCCCGACGTGTTCGCGGTGCACCGCATCGACGAGCAACTCACCAAGGCGATGGACCGCAAGGTATGGCTGCCCTCGGGCGGCTCGCTGGTGATCGACCGCACCGAGGCCATGACGGTCGTCGACGTCAACACCGGTAAGTTCACCGGTTCCGGCGGCAACCTCGAGCAGACCGTCACCCGCAACAACCTCGAGGCCGCCGAGGAGATCGTGCGTCAGCTGCGGCTGCGCGACATCGGCGGAATCGTGGTGATCGACTTCATCGACATGGTGCTGGAGTCCAACCGCGACCTGGTGCTGCGGCGGCTGACCGAGGCGCTGGCTCGCGACCGCACCCGCCACCAGGTGTCGGAGGTGACGTCGCTGGGCCTGGTGCAGCTGACCCGCAAGAAGCTAGGCACCGGGCTGATCGAGGCTTTCTCTTCGACGTGCACGCACTGCGGAGGCCGGGGGATCGTCCTGCACGGTGATCCCGTCGACTCCGCCTCGTCGGGCTCGGGACGCAAGTCCGAGTCGGGCGGCGGTCGCCGCAGCAAGCGCGGCAAGCGTGGCGCCCGCGAGCAGGAGGTGCAGGTGGCCAAGGTGCCGGCGCACAGCCCCGGCGAACACCCGATGTTCAAGGCGATGGCTGCGGCCAATGGCAAGCACGACGACGAGGACGACGAGAGCGGCACGTCCATCGACACCGGTGACGCCGAAGAAGTCGCCGAACTCGAGCCCGACACCATCCGGCGGGCCGTCTCGGGCACGTCGGACGAGGATCTCGACGAGGACTACGACGACAGCGACGAGGACTCGGACGACGACACGGACGACACGGACGACACGGATGACGACAGCGACTCCGACGACGACAGCGACTCCGACGACGAGACCGACGAGCTCGATCTCGATTCCGACGACGACGAGGACGAGGACGACCTGGAGGACGACCTCGACGTGATCAACGGATCCACCGAGGACCGGGATGACGACGAGCCGGTCACGGTGACCGCGCCGGGGAGGCGGCCCCGCAGGCGCGCCGCGGCACGACCCGCCGGACCGCCTTCGACCGACTGAGCGGTTTGACCCTCTCCCCGCTGGTCACGTACCCTTGACCAGTTGTCTGCAGGCCGAGCCGACGGCGGGCCGAAGACAGGGACGAGATCCCACCCGAACCCGCGCGCACCCCACCCGGTGATGCGCGCCCGCACGCGAGACAGAGGAAGACCTACCGATGGCAGCCGATAAAGCCACGTACGCGATCGTCAAGACCGGTGGCAAGCAGTACAAGGTCGCGGCCGGCGACATCGTCAAGGTGGAGAAGCTCGACGTCGAGCCGGGCGGAACCGTGTCGCTGCCGGTCGCTCTGGTCGTGGACGGCGCGAACGTCACCACCGATGCGAAGTCGCTGGAGAAGGTCGCGGTCACCGGCGAGGTGCTCGAGCACACCAAGGGCCCCAAGATCCGCATTCACAAGTTCAAGAACAAGACCGGCTATCACAAGCGCCAGGGCCACCGTCAGCAGCTGACGGTGCTCAAGGTCACCGGCATCAAATAACGACGGGAGCGACAGAAATGGCACACAAGAAGGGCGCTTCCAGCTCGCGCAACGGTCGCGATTCAGCCGCCCAGCGGCTCGGCGTCAAGCGGTTCGGCGGCCAGGTCGTCAAGGCCGGCGAGATCATCGTCCGCCAGCGCGGTACCCACTTCCATCCCGGTGTCAATGTGGGTCGGGGCGGCGACGACACGCTGTTCGCCACCGCGCCCGGCGCCGTCGAGTTCGGCATGAAGCGGGGCCGCAAGTTCGTCAACGTCGTCCGCCCCGCGCGTACCGACGCCTAGAGGTTCCTCGCCGCGAACGTGACGTTGCCGCGAGGGTTGACCTGATACTCGCCATACCGTCACGTTCGTCGGAAAGGAACGATCATGCCGCGCTTCGTCGACCGCGTCGTCATTCACGCGCGGGCGGGTAACGGCGGCAACGGCTGCGCCTCGGTGCACCGCGAGAAGTTCAAACCCCTCGGCGGCCCTGACGGCGGTAACGGCGGTCGCGGCGGAAGCGTGGTGTTCGTCGTCGATCCGCAGGTGCACACGCTGCTGGATTTCCATTTTCATCCGCACGTCGTCGCGCCGTCGGGCAAGCAGGGCGCGGGCAGTAACCGGGACGGCGCCGCCGGCGCGGACCTGGAGGTGAAGGTCCCCGACGGCACCGTCGTCCTCGATGAGGACGGCCGCGTCCTCGCCGACATGGTGGGTGCCGGGACCCGGTTCGAAGCCGCCAGCGGTGGTCGCGGCGGCCTCGGAAACGCCGCGCTGGCCTCGCGCGCGCGCAAGGCCCCCGGTTTCGCCCTCCTCGGCGAGAAGGGTGAGATTCGCGACCTCACCCTGGAGCTCAAGACGGTCGCCGACGTCGGTCTGGTGGGCTTCCCGTCGGCCGGCAAGTCCTCGCTGGTATCGACGATCTCAGCGGCCAAGCCCAAGGTCGCCGACTACCCGTTCACCACGTTGGCGCCCAACCTGGGTGTGGTCTCGGCGGGCGAGCAGACGTTCACCGTCGCCGACGTGCCCGGTCTGATACCGGGTGCCTCCGAGGGGCGCGGGCTGGGCCTGGAGTTCCTGCGGCACATCGAACGTTGCGCGGTGCTGGTGCACGTCGTGGACTGCGCCACGCTGGAGCCGGGACGCGATCCGGTCTCCGACATCGAGGCGCTGGAAGCCGAGATCGCCGCCTATACGCCCACGCTGCAGGGTGATTCGATGCTCGGCGATCTCGCCGAGCGCCCCCGCGCGGTGGTGCTGAACAAGATCGACGTCCCCGAGGCTCGTGAACTGGCCGAATTCGTCCGCGACGACATCGCCGAGAATTTCGGCTGGCCCATCTACGAGGTGTCGACGGTCACCCGAGAAGGTCTGCGGCCGTTGATCTTCGCGTTGTGGGACATGGTCGCGGCGTACCGGGCTGCCCAGCCGGAGGTGGCTCCGCGCCGGCCGGTGATCCGTCCGGTGGCCGTCGACGAGAGCGGGTTCACGGTGGAACCGGACGGCTCCGGTGGGTTCGTCGTGCGCGGTGTCCGGCCGCAGCGGTGGGTCGCGCAGACCAACTTCGACAACGACGAGGCCGTCGGCTACCTGGGCGACCGGCTGGCCCGGCTCGGCGTCGAGGACGAGTTGCTCAAGTTGGGCGCCAAACCGGGCTGCGCGGTGACGATCGGCGAGATGACCTTCGACTGGGAGCCCCAGACCCCGGCCGGCGTGGACACACCGATGTCGGGGCGCGGTACCGACGTCCGGCTCGAACAGACCGAGCGGGTCTCCGCCGACGAACGCAAGGCGGCCCGCAAGGCGCGGCGGGAGACCCCCGACGAGGATCGGCAGTGAGCCGGCATCGCGACTCCATCCGCACGGCGCGCTCGGTCGTCGTCAAGATCGGAACCACGGCTCTGACGACGCCGTCGGGGATGTTCGACGCCAGCCGCCTCGAAGGCCTCGCCGATGCGATCGAAGCCCGGATGAAGTCCGGCTCCGATGTCGTGATCGTGTCCTCCGGCGCCATCGCGGCCGGCATCGAGCCGCTCGGATTGACCCGTCGGCCCACCGATCTGGCCACCAAGCAGGCCGCTGCCAGCGTCGGTCAGGTCGCGCTGGTCAACTCGTGGAGCGCCGCGTTCGGCCGCTACGAGCGCACGGTCGGTCAGGTCCTGCTGACGGCCCACGACATCTCGATGCGCGTCCAGCACACCAACGCACAGCGCACGTTGGACCGGCTGCGGGCGCTGCATGCCGTGGCGATCGTCAACGAGAACGACACCGTGGCGACCAACGAGATCCGGTTCGGCGACAACGACCGGCTCTCGGCGCTGGTGGCCCACCTGGTCGGCGCCGACGCGCTGGTGCTGCTGTCCGACATCGACGGTCTCTACGACAGCGATCCCCGCAAGGGGGACGCGCGCTTCGTGCCCGAGGTCGCCGGCCCCGACGATCTGGCCGGGGTCACCGCGAGTCAGGGCAGCCACCTGGGCACCGGCGGGATGGTCTCGAAGCTGTCCTCGGCGCTGCTGGCCGCCGACGCCGGAGTGCCCGTGCTGCTGGCCGCCGCCTCCGACGCTGCCGCGGCGCTGTCCGACGCCTCGGTGGGCACGGTGTTCGCGCCACGTCCGCAACGCATGTCGGCGCGGCGGTTCTGGGTCCGCTACGCCGCCGAAGCGGCCGGGTCCTTGACCCTCGACGACGGTGCCGTCAACGCCGTTGTACGACAACGCCGGTCGCTGCTGCCGGCCGGAATCACCGCGGTGTCCGGCCGATTCTTCGGCGGCGATGTCGTCGAACTGCGGTCCCACGATTCGACCATGGTCGCCCGCGGTGTGGTCGCCTACGACGCCGGCGAACTGGCGACCATGCTGGGCCGGTCCACCTCGGACCTGCCGGCCGAGATGCGCCGACCCGCCGTGCACGCCGACGACCTCGTCGCGGTGTAACTCAGGCCGAACTCGCCAGCGCCGGCAACTCGTCGGCAAGCAATGCCAGCATCGGCGAGCATCCGTTGTCGATCTTGACGTCGGCCAGGTCGTCGCCACGGGTGGGGCCGCGATTGATGATCGCGACCGGCATGCCCTTGGCCGCTGCGTGGCGGACGAAGCGGAAACCCGAGTACACGGTGAGCGACGACCCCGCCACCAACAGCGCGTCAGCGGCATCGACCAGTGAGTACGCCTGATCCACACGAGCTTTGGGCACGCTCTCGCCGAAGTAGACGATGTCGGGTTTGAGCATGCCGCCGCAGTGGGGGCAGTCGACGATCCGGAACGACGCGGTGTCGCTGACCATCGCATCCGCATCGGGCGCCACCGCGATGCCGCCCAGCGTCGCGGCCCGGGCGGCGAACCCGGGGTTGGCCTGCTCGAGCAGGTCGGCCAGCGCCGCGCGGGTCATCGTGTGCCCGCAGTCCAGGCACACCACCTGGGCATAGCTGCCGTGCAGGTCGATCACGCCCGGACTGCCCGCCTTGGTGTGCAGCAGGTCGACGTTCTGGGTGATCACCCCGCTGACGATCCCGGCCCGTTGCAACGCGGCCAGCGCGCGGTGCCCGGCGTTGGGCATCGTCTGGTCCATGTGCCGCCAGCCGAGGTGGTTACGCGCCCAGTACCGCTGCCGAAACGCTGCGTCGGAGGTGAACTGACGGATGGTCATCGGGTTGCTGGGCGGCGAGTCGGGTCCCCGGTAATCCGGAATACCCGAATCGGTGGACATGCCCGCGCCGGTGAGCACGGCGGTGCGCCTGCCCCGCAGCAGGGCGACCAGTTCGGGTGCTTCCACCCCGTCAAATGTAGGCGATCAGTCAGTTCAGACGTGTTCGTGCTGGTCAGCGCCGTTGGCGCTCTGGTGGTCGTCACCGTGGTCGTCCGCGTCGCCGAGCTCGTCGGTGTCGTCCGGGTCGTCGCCCGTGCCGTCCACATCATCGTCGCCGATATCGCCGTCGTCCAGGTCGTCGTCGATCGCGATGATCTCGACGACCTCGATGTGACGTTCGATGCGGTGTTCGTCGGACAGCGGCACCGATACGGTGAGGATTCCGCGGTCGTAGGTGGCATTGATCTCGTCGGCGTCGGCGCCGTCGGGCAGCGTCACCGTCCGGTTGAACGTTCCGTAGGCGAACTCCGAGCGCCCGCAGTTCTCGTCCGGTCCCGACCGCTGGGCGCTGATCGTCAGCTTGCCGTCCCGCACGGTCACGTCGATGTCGTCGTCGGGGTCTACGCCCGGCAGCTCGGCGCGGACCTCGTAGACGTCGTCATAGAGTTCGTCCTCGATGCGCATCGTGCGATTCTCGAAGAGCGGGCGCAGTGCCGCCAATGCCGGCACTGTCTCGATCAGCTCGGCCAAGTCGGACAGCAGAGGGCGCGAAGGACGTTGGGTGGCAACCTTGTTCACGACGTCCAGAATGCGCGAGCCAGGAAAAATCCGTGGATCGACTTCGGTGCGTCGAGGCGAACGCCAAGCCAACTCGGGTGCTATTCCACCTGAGTGGGGCAGGCCTCGACGGGCACGAGGATGTTGATCACCCCGGATTTCTCGAACTCGAAGAACACCTCGACGCCCTCACCGGTCCGCGTCGATTCGTCGAGGTCTTGCACCACCGCCTCCAGGCGCGGTGCGCCCTGGACGTCCCTGCTGACCGCGACGGTCTGCTCGGGCGGGATGTCGACGGGAAGCGGGGGCTCGAACCGGATGTCCGCGGCCGCGGGAGTGGTCACCGACAGCAGCCGCTCGGTTTCGGTGATGCGGGTGTTGGTTGCGGTGAACCGCAGCACCCCGCTGTCGCCGGCCTGGATTTCACACGACGCGATATAGGTGGGCACGAGATAGGCGCTGTCCACCGAGGTCTCCAGCTCTGAGGGCGCGTCCGCGCCGCGGTCCGAGGACCCCATGACGGCGTCGAGGCATCCGCTCAGCGGCAGCGTCAGCGCGGCGGCCGCGCAGGTGGCCGCGCAGGTGGCGAGGACTCTTTTCTGTCGGTGTGCAGTAGCCATCACCGAGGTCCTACCCGCTTCACAGCTGGTCAAACGTGTGCAGTTTCGGATCGGGTGCTCCGGGTAGCCGTGTGCGCGTGACTTCAGCGGTGATGCAGGCGTTGACGGTGCGACCCGGCGACGCGGACTCCCTGGCGGTGACCGAGGTGGACGAACCCTCGCCCGGCAGCGGCGAGTTGCTCGTGGAAGGGCTCGCGCTGGGGGTGTGCGGAACCGACCGGGAGATCGCCCGCGGATCATACGGATGGGCGCCGCCGAACCGGGACCGGTTGGTGATCGGGCATGAATCACTGGGCCGGGTCCTGAAAAGCCCGCAAGCCGGCGACTTCCGCCGCGGCGACATCGTCGTCGGCGTGGTGCGCCGCCCCGACCCCGTACCGTGCGGCGCCTGTGCGATCGGAGAGTTCGACATGTGCCGCAACGGTCGCTACACCGAACGCGGCATCAAGGAGATCGACGGCTACGGCAGCCAGCGCTGGACGGTGTCGGTCGACTACGCGGTGAAACTCGACCCTGGCCTCGCCGACGTGGGCGTGCTGATGGAGCCCACCACGGTGGTCGCGAAAGCCTGGGAACAGATCGTCCGCATCGGGGAGCGCAGCTGGTTCGAGCCGAAACGGGTCCTGGTCACCGGCGCAGGACCGATCGGTCTGCTGGCCGCGATGCTGGGCACCCAACGGGGACTCGACGTGCATGTGCTCGACCGGGTCACCGACGGCGCCAAACCCACGCTGGCGCGTTCCCTGGGCGCGACCTATCACACCGACCCCGTCGACACCGTCACCAAGCGCCTGGCGCCCGACATCGTCATCGAGGCGACCGGCGCCAGCAGCGTCGTCATCGACGCGATGACGAACACCGCCGAGTACGGCATCGTCTGCCTGACCGGGGTCTCGCCCCGAGGCCGGACCGTGCAGATCGACGCCGGCGGGCTCAACCGCGAGATCGTGCTGGAGAACGACGCCGTGGTGGGCTCGGTGAACGCCAACCTGCGCCACTACCGCGACGCCGCCGCCGCCCTGGCGAAGGCCGACCGGGACTGGCTGGCTGGGCTGATCACCCGCCGGGTTCCACTGTCGCGGGCCACCGAGGCCTTCCAGCCGGCCGACGGCCACGACGACGTCAAGGTCGTCATCGACCTGCAGGCGGCCGCGTGAGCCGCATCGAGGACTACGCGCTGTTGGGTGATCTGCAGACTGCCGCTCTCGTCGGCTGTGACGGCGCCATCGACTGGCTATCGCTGCCGCGGTTCGACTCCCCGGCCTGTTTCGCCGCGCTGCTCGACGACCGCGAAGCAGGACGTTGGCAGATCGCGCCCGCCGGCGGCGGCCGGGCGACGCGCCGCGGCTACCGGGGCGACACGTTGATCCTCGAAACCGAGTGGGACACCGATGAAGGCACGGTGCGCCTCATCGACTTCATGCCACCCCGTGGCACCGAGCCCGACATCGTGCGCATCGTCGAAGGTGTCGCCGGGCGAGTGACGATGCACATGGACCTGCGCCTGCGCTTCGACTACGGCCATGTCGTGCCGTGGGTGCGTCGGCACGACGACGATCTGGTCGCGGTCGCCGGCCCCGACTCGACCTGGTTGCGCACCGAGGTACCGCTGCACGGTGAGGACCTCGCCACCGTCTCCGACTTCGATGTCGAAGCAGGACAACGTATCCCATTCGTCCTGGCCTATGCCGAATCGCATCACCCCAAGCCCCGGCTCGTCGATGCAGAACAGTCCCTGGCCGCCACGGAGCAGTTCTGGACGAGCTGGATGGCCCACTGCGACTACACCGGGCCGTGGGAGGCCGAAGTCCGTCGCTCACTGCTGCTGCTCAAAGCGCTGACCTACGCGCCCACCGGAGGGATCGTCGCAGCGGCGACGACGTCGCTTCCCGAAGACCTCGGCGGATCGCGCAACTGGGATTACCGTTACTGCTGGCTGCGTGATGCGACGTTCACCCTGCAGGCGCTGCTGGGCACCGGTTACGTCGCCGAAGCCCGCCAGTGGCGGGAGTGGCTCGTGCGGGCTGTCGCCGGCGATCCGGCGACATTGCAGATCATGTACGGCCTCAACGGCAGTCGCCGGTTACCCGAGCAGGAGCTGACCTGGCTGCAGGGCTACGAGAATTCGCGACCGGTGCGGATCGGCAACGCCGCGGCGGATCAGTTCCAGCTGGACGTGTGGGGCGAGGTCCTCGACGGCCTGCATCTTGCCCGTGACGCCGGCATCCCGACCGACGACACGGCGTGGGATGTGCAGCTGGCCCTGCTGGATTTTCTCGAGGGCAACTGGCAGCAGCCCGACAACAGTCTGTGGGAGGTCCGCGGGCCTCGACGGCAGTTCGTGCATTCCAAGGTCATGGCCTGGGCCGGGGTGGACCGTGCGGTGCGCTCGGTGGAGAGTCACGGGCTCCCCGGACCCGTCGAGCGGTGGCGCGCGCTGCGTGACCGCATCCACGCCGACGTGTGCACGCATGGTTTCGACGCGCAACGCAATACGTTCACGCAGTACTACGGTTCGACGAGCCTGGACGCGTCGCTGCTGCTGATTCCGCGGACCGGGTTTCTGCCCTGGGACGACCCCCGGGTGGTCGGCACCGTTGATGCCGTGCAGCAGGACCTCACCGTCGACGGCGGCTTTCTGCTGCGTTACCGAACCGAGCACGGCGTCGACGGTCTACCCGGCGGTGAGGGCGCATTCCTGGCCTGCACCTTCTGGCTGGCCGATGCGCTGTTCGGCATCGGCCGCGTCACGGAGGCCCGGGATCTCTTCGAGCGGCTGCTGGCCCTGCGCAACGATGTGGGCATGCTCAGCGAGGAGTACGACCCGGCCACGGCGCGGCACGTGGGGAACACCCCGCAGGCCTTCAGCCTGGTGGGTCTGATCAACACCGCCAGGGAGCTGTCGGGCACGCACACCGAGACCTCGGGTGCCTCCGGTCAACGTGCGGTACACGACGGGACACAATGAGGCATGGACTTCTACTCGGCCTACCAGCACGGCTTCGTCCGGGTCGCGGCGTGCACCCAGCACACCGCGTTGGCTGACCCCGCCGCCAACGCAGAATCGGTGCTGGCCGCCGCCCGCGACTGTGACGCCGACAGTGTCGCGGTGGCGGTCTTCCCCGAGCTGACGCTGTCGGGCTACTCGATCGAGGACATCCTCATGCAGGACGCCCTGTTGGAGGCCGTGCACGAGGCCCTGCTCGAGGTCGTTGCCGGCTCGGCAATCCTGATGCCGGTGCTGGTGGTCGGTGCGCCGCTGCGGTTCGGGCACCGCATCTACAACACCGCGGTCGTCATCCATCGGGGACGCGTCCTCGGCGTGGTGCCCAAGTCCTACCTGCCCACCTACCGCGAGTTCTACGAGAAACGTCAGATGGCTGCCGGCGACGACGTTCAGGGCGTCATCCGCATCGGCGACGTCGACGCTCCGTTCGGCGCCGACCTGTTGTTCGCCGCCACCGACGTTCCCGGCTTCGTCCTGCATGTCGAGATCTGCGAGGACATGTTCGTCCCGGTCCCGCCGAGTGCGCTGGCCGCGTTGGCCGGGGCGACCGTGCTGGCCAACCTGTCCGGCAGCCCGATCACGATCGGGCGGGCCGAGGACCGCGAACTGCTGGCCCGGTCGGCCTCCGGCCGGTGTTTGGCGGCCTACGTGTACGCCGCCGCCGGCGAGGGCGAGTCCAGCACCGATCTCGCCTGGGACGGCCAGACGATGATCTGGGAGAACGGTCGCTGTCTGGCCTCCTCTGAGCGGTTTCCCGACGGGCCCCGCCGTTCGGTGGCCGACGTCGACCTGGAACTGCTGCGCAACGAACGGCTGCGGATGGGCACCTTCGACGACAATCGGGTGCACCACGAGATCTCCGACGACGACTACCGGCGGGTGGAGTTCCTGCTCGACCCGCCGCCCGGCGACATCGGATTGCGCCGCAGCGTCGAGCGTTTCCCGTTCGTACCGTCCGATCCCGCACGGCTGGAACAGGATTGCTACGAGGGCTACAACATCCAGGTGTCCGGGCTGGAGCAGCGGCTGCGCGCGCTGGGTGCGCCCAAGATCGTGATCGGGGTCTCGGGCGGGCTGGACTCCACCCACGCGTTGATCGTCGCGGCGCGCGCGATGGACCGGTTGCAGCGCCCGCGCAGCGACATTCTGGCGTTCACCCTGCCCGGTTTCGCGACCGGGGACCGCACGAAAAGCAATGCCGTCGCATTGTGCGACGCACTCGGGGTGACCTTCAGCGAGATCGACATCCGACCGAGCGCCGAGCTGATGCTCAGCGAGATGGGTCATCCGTTCGCGTTGGGGGAGAAGGACCCGGCCAAGATCTACGACGTCACGTTCGAGAACGTGCAGGCCGGTCTACGCACCGACTACCTGTTCCGGCTCGCCAACCAACGCGGCGGCATCGTGCTGGGCACCGGTGACCTCTCGGAGATCGCGCTCGGCTGGTCCACCTACGGTGTCGGCGACCAGATGTCGCACTACAACGTCAACTCGGGTGTGCCCAAGACGCTGATCCAACATCTGATCCGGTGGGTGATCTCGGCGCAACAGTTCGGGCCGACCGACGACCCGATCAATGTGGCCCTGCAATCGGTGCTCGACACCGAGATCACCCCCGAACTCGTTCCGGCCGGCGAGGACGAGGAGATCCAGAGCACCGAGGCCAAAATCGGTCCGTATGCGTTGCAGGATTTTTCGCTGTTCCAGGTGCTGCGCTACGGCTTCCGTCCGTCGAAAGTGGCATTCCTCGCGTGGCACGCATGGCACGACGCCGCGGCCGGTTCGTGGCCGCCCGGTTTCCCCGAGGACGATCGGCCGCAGTACGGCCTCGCCGAGATCCGTCGCTGGCTCACCGTGTTCGCTCAGCGGTTCTATTCGTTCTCGCAATTCAAGCGCTCGGCGATTCCCAACGGTCCCAAGGTGTCGGCGGGTGGGTCGTTGTCGCCGCGCGGGGACTGGCGGGCGCCGTCGGACATGTCTGCGCGGACCTGGCTCGACGAGATCGAACGGTCGATCCCGGCGGAGTGAAGTCAGCCGACCACCAACGCCAGCGTGCCCAGCGCGGTGGAGCGGTGCGGCACCGCACTGAGATCGGCGAGCCGGGCGACCGCGCGAGCGATTCCGGTGGCGAGGTCGTCGACGTCCGGAGCGTGGTCATAGTCGGCGAGGATGCCGAACGTCAGGTGATCGGCGTAGCTCAGGATGGCCACGGCGGTGCGCAGCTGGGCGCCCAGCGGCGGGATCGGCGCCAGCCGCACGACTTCGCGGCCCATGATCTGCAGCCGGTGCCGCGGCCCGGGCACGTTGGTCGCGAGGGTCACCACCCCGCGCTGCGGCAGCCGGCTGAACGCGCGCACCGTCCAGGCGCTCATCGCGAACGGGATCAGGTTGGCCGCCGAGACGAAGATGCTCGACGCCTCGCGTTGGCCGCTGTTCTTGGCGGTGGTCAGTCGGCGGTGCACCGTCTGGAGCTGCTGCAGTGGATCGGGCAGGTCCACCGGAAGGTAGGGCAGCATCGCCGCGACCCGGTTGTCGGGGTCCCCGGCACGCGGGTCTGCCGCCGACCCGCGCAGCGACACCGGCACCAGCGTGCGCAGCGAGGTGCGCCTGGGTGTCTCGCCGCGGTTGATCAGCATCGACCGGAAGCTGTCGGTGATCGCTGCCAGCGCCACGTCGTTGACGGTGACACCGAAGCGGGCGCACACCTTGTCGACGTCGGCCATCGACACCTCGGCCAGTGCGAACCGCCGCATGTCGCTGACAGGTCCGTTGAGGGTCGACGCCGCGGGCCGGATGAGCCCGCCGGCGATCTCGGCGGCGCCGTGCACGGCCTGAACGGCGACATTGGCCACTTCGGTGGAGGTACGCCACGCGGAGTTCATCCATCGCAGGGGGTTCAGTGACAGCGAGGGGGCGTTCGCCGGCGTCGGAGCGGCAGGACTGACCACCCGCAGCCCGCCGGCCTCGTCGAACAGCCGGCCCAACATCCGGGCAGCGGACACCCCGTCGGCCATGCAGTGGTGGATCTTGGTCAGGACCGCCCACCGATTCTGTGCCAGGCCCTCGATGACCCACGACTCCCACAGCGGGCGGTTGCGGTCCAGTCGGTGACCCATGATGTCGGCGGTGAGGCGGTGCAGCGCAGCGTCGTTGCCGGGTCGCGGGACGGCCACCCGGTGCACGTGATGGGTGATGTCGAACGCTGGGTCGTCGACCCATTCGGGGGCGCTGAGGTCCCAGGGCCGGATGCGGAGCACCTGCCGCAGCCGCGGCTCGGCAGTGATGCGGTCGGCGATGAGACCGATCAGTGCGTCGAAGTCCGGAGCCGGACCCGTCAACACCGCGATGCCGCCGATGGCCATGCTGATGTGGGGGTCGGCGTCCTCGACTTCGAGGAAGCCCGCGTCGAGCGCACTGAGGTGTTCCATCCCGTCACACTGCGCGCTGGCGCGTACCTGGGGCAGGGCCGGAAGTCCTCAGTTGGTGCAGCAGGGGTCGCCGCGCCACGCCTCGATGCCCTCCCGCACCGCCAGCGCAGCGATGCCGAGCGCGGCGACCGGATCCGCCCACGTCCAACCCAGCACACTGTGCAGGACCAGGCCGGCCAGCAGCACCGCCGACAGGTAGGCGCACAGCAGCGTCTGTTTGGAGTCCGCGACCGCCGAGCGCGAATTGAGTTCGCGTCCGGCGCGGCGCTGGGTCAGCGACAGGGCCGGCATGATGACCAGGCTCGCCGCGGCCAGTGCGATCCCGATCGTCGTCGGCTGGGGTTCACCGACGCCGGCAAGCGACAGAGCTGCGTCGACACTGACGTAGGCCGCGAGCGCGAAGAACGAGAACGCGATGAAGCGCAGCGCGGCTTTCTCGCGGGTCTCGGGATCGCGTGCCGAGAACTGCCAGGCCACGGCGGCGGCGGAGGCCACCTCGACGGTCGAGTCGAGCCCGAATCCCACCAGAGCCGAGGAGGACACCCGGGTGCCCTCGGCCAGCGCGATGACGGCCTCGATGACGTTGTAGGTGATCGTGGCGGCGACGAGCAGACGGACTCGGCGGGTCAGCACTGCGCGCCGGGTGGGGGTCGGTCCCGTCATCAGCAGCAGTCCTGATCTTCGGCTACCGGGCACCAGGCGGGGTCGACGACCAGCACGATTCCCAGGAGTTCGTCGAGGGCGTGGGCGATCCGCGGGTCGGCAAGCTCGTAGCGGGTGCGCCGGCCCTCCGGGCAGGCGGTGACGAGTCCGCAGCCGCGCAGGCAGGCCAGGTGATTCGACAGGATCTGGCGAGAGACTCCGATCCGTTCGGCAAGCTCGGACGGATAACCCGGTGCCTCGCGCAACAGGAGCAGGATCTCAGTCCGGGTGGGGTCTGACAGGGCGCCGCCGAACCGCGAAAGAGCGCCGATACCCAATGCCGTCTGCACGGTGACGACCGTACAGCAGAGTCTGAATTCAGAACAAGCTGAACTGTCAGAGGCGGCCGTCGACTCGCAGATCGGGGTGCACCCAGTTCGGCGACCGGCGCTCCTTGAACGACCGGAACCCTTCGACCGCCTCCGCCGACGACAAGCTGGCCTGCATGCCGATGCGATCGGACAGACCCAGGTAGTTGTCCAGGCTTGACTTCACCACGCTGCGGGCTCCGGGCGCGGTCCGTGCGCACTGACCCAGCACCTCGCGCGCCGCTTCGAGCAGATCGTCGTGGGGAACGACACGGGCGACCAGGCCCCACTCGTGCGCCTCGGCTGCGGTCAGCGTGCGGCCGGTGAACATCAGATCCCGGGTCCGCACCGGCCCGATCAACCGGGCCAGCATCTGGCTGTAGTACGTATCGGCGATGCCACGCAGCAGCTCGGGCACCCGGAACGTCGCGCGGTCGCTGACCACGGCCAGGTCGCTGCACAGCGCGATCTGCATGCCGCCGCCCTGACACAGCCCGTTGACCGCCGACACCACCGGCTTCACGGACTGCCGCAGCGTTTCGAACGGCGTCACGTCCATCCCCAGCCCCGAGCCGAACGTCAGCCAGTTGTCCGAACCGTCGCCACCGCCCATGTCACCACCAGGAGCGAACACGTCGCCGGCTCCGGTGATCAGCAGGCCGGCCAGATCCGGGTCGGCGTCGACGTGGCGCACGGCGTAGCGGATGCCGAAATACATCGCCGGCGTCATGGCATTGCGGGCCTGGGGCCGGTCGAGCGTGCACACCCCGAAGGGTCCCTCCCGGGTGAATCTCAGATACGGAGTGCCGAGCCAGTCGCCGTCAGGTGGCCGCGGTGTGGTCGTCATCGGCAGGCTCCTTCGGTCATGGCTCGACGGCGTCGTCGATGGCCTCAGCGTAGGGCGCGCAGTCGCCCGCGCCCGGCACCAGCGTCGCCAGCGCCCCGGCCGCACACGCACGCCGCAGCGCGGTGTGCAGACCGTCGGGCCACGCCGCGGCGAGCGCCCCGGCGAACACGTCACCGGCACCGGTCGTGTCGACCGCCTCCACCGCGGGGGCGGGCACATCGAACCGCCCGCCCTCACCGTGATGGGCCGCCCCGCGGGCACCGCGGGTGACGATCAGATGCTCGACTGCGCCGTCATCCCACGCCTGAGCCTCGGTCTCGTTGACCACCACGACATCGGCGAGCCCGGCCAGCCGGCGAACCTCCGGTCCGGCGGGGGAGGCGTTGACGATGACGGTCGCACCCGCCTCACGCGCGGTGCGCGCGGCCGCCCTGGCCGTGTCGATCGGGATCTCCAGGGACAGCAGCACCACGTCGGCGTCGGCGATCACCGTGCGAAGTACCCCCGAGGCCAGCGTCAGATGGGCGTTGGCGCCGGGGGCGACGACGATGCAGTTCTCTGCGTGGGCGTCGACGAGGATCTCGGCCGAGCCGCTGGGTCCGGGAACCGTGACCAGACCGGCCAGTCCCACGTCGTTGGCGCTGAGGTGGGTGCGCAGCTGATCGGCGGCGGCGTCGGTGCCCACCGCCGCGACCAGCTGCACCGACGCGCCGGCGCGCGCGGCGGCGACCGCCTGGTTGCCGCCCTTGCCGCCCGGTGCGGAGGTCAGCGCGGAGGCCAACACCGTCTGACCGGGCTGCGGCAGCGCGTCGACGGCGAAGGTGTGATCGACGTTGACACTGCCGACCACACACACCCGCGCAGGCATGGCGCTCACGCTAGCTCCTCGGGTGAGACGGCGCGGGCAGGTCCGATAAGCTGGGCTAATGGTTCTGCCCGCTCCCTCCCGCAGCGACGTCGCCGACGACCTGCGGGCGCAGGTGCACGAGGCCGCCCGCCGGGCGCGTACCGCTGCCCGGGCGTTGGCGACTCTGAGTACGGAAACCAAGAACCACGCGCTGCGTACCGCCGCCGACTACGTGCTGATGAACACGCGCACGATCCTCGAGGCGAACGAGCGCGACCTGCAGAGCGCGCGCAGCGCAGGCACGCCGGCGGCCATGCTGGACCGCCTGGCGCTCGACCCGGCCCGCATCGAAGGCATCGCCGACGGGCTGCGTCAGGTCGCCGACCTTCCGGATCCGGTCGGGGAGGTGCTGCGGGGCCGCACCCTGCCCAATGGGCTGCAGCTGCGCCAGCAGCGGGTGCCGCTGGGGGTCGTCGGCATCGTGTACGAAGGCCGGCCCAACGTCACCGTCGACGCCTTCGGGCTGACGCTCAAGAGTGGCAACGCCGTGCTGCTGCGCGGAAGTTCCTCGGCGGCGCATTCCAACACCGCTCTGGTCGACGCGTTGCGTGCGGCGCTGGCGACCGACGGCCTGGACTGCGAGACCGTCCAGCTGCTGCCCAGCTCGGACCGCGCCAGCGTCACCCACCTGATCCAGGCGCGCGGCCTCGTCGACGTGGTGATCCCGCGCGGCGGCGCCGGACTGATCGACGCCGTCGTGCGCGACGCCCAGGTCCCCACCATCGAGACCGGTGTCGGCAACTGCCACGTCTACGTGCACGCCTCCGCCGACCTCGACATGGCCGAGGCCATCCTGCTCAACGCCAAGACGCGGCGGCCCAGCGTCTGCAATGCCGCCGAGTCGCTGCTGGTCGACGCCGCGATCGCCGACGTCGCGGTGCCCCGCCTGACCGGTGCGCTGCAGGCGGCCGGGGTCACGGTGCACGCCGACCCCTCCGACGCCGAACTGCGCGAGGAGTTCCTTTCGATGGACATCGCGCTGGCCGTCGTCGACGGAGTCGACGGTGCCGTCGAGCACATCAACGAATACGGCACCGGCCACACCGAGGCCATCGTCACCACAGACCTGGCCGCTGCGCAGCGGTTCACCGAACGGGTGGACGCCGCGGCGGTCATGGTGAACGCGTCGACCGCGTTCACCGACGGGGAGCAGTTCGGTTTCGGCGCCGAGATCGGCATCTCCACCCAGAAGTTGCACGCCCGAGGACCCATGGGTCTGCCCGAATTGACGTCGACCAAGTGGATCGTGTGGGGAGACGGCCACACGCGTCCGGCCTGAGTCAGGAGAGATCATCCAGTGAGCGTCCCCGCACGCCCCGCACCGCTGTTCGCCGACATCGACGATGTCGCCCGGCGGCTGGCCGAAACCGGGTACCTGCCCGACACCGCGACTGCCACGGCCGTGTTTCTGGCCGACCGCCTGGGCAAGCCGCTTCTGGTCGAAGGCCCGGCCGGTGTCGGCAAGACCGAGTTGGCCCGCGCCGTGGCCCAGGCGACGGGTTCGGGACTGGTGCGGCTGCAGTGCTACGAGGGTGTCGACGAGGCGCGCGCGCTCTACGAGTGGAACCACGCCAAACAGATCCTGCGGATCCAGACCGGCAACCAGGGCGGTCAGGGCGACTGGGACCAGACCAAGATGGACGTGTTCTCCGAGGAGTTCCTGCTCAGCCGACCGCTGCTGACCGCGATCCGCCGCACCGACCCCACCGTGCTGCTGATCGACGAAACCGACAAGGCCGACATCGAGATCGAAGGCCTGCTGCTGGAGGTGCTGTCCGACTTCGCGGTGACGGTGCCCGAGCTCGGCACCATCGTCGCCGAACGCAAGCCGCTCGTGGTGCTGACCTCCAACGCGACCCGGGAGCTGTCCGAGGCGCTCAAGCGGCGGTGCCTGTTCCTGCACATCGACTTTCCCGACGCCGACCTCGAGCGGCGCATCCTGCTGTCCCGGGTACCCGAGCTGCCCGAGCGCATCGCCGACGAGCTGGTTCGGATCATCGGGGTGCTGCGCGGCATGGCGCTCAAGAAGGTGCCCTCGGTGGCCGAGACCATCGACTGGGGTCGCACGGTGCTGGCCCTGGGTCTGGACACCATCGACGACGAGATGATCGCCGCCACGCTCGGTGTCGTGCTCAAGCACCAGTCCGATCAGGTCAAGGCCGCCGGGGAGCTGAGGCTCAACTGATGGCACCGCGACGCACCCGCCCGCCACAACCGTTGGCGCCCCACGGCATCCCGGGGCACCTGGTCGAGTTCGTCGAGGCGTTGCGCAGGCAGGGGATCTCGGTGGGTCCGTCCGAGACGGTCGACGCCGGGCAGGTGATGGCCACCCTCGGGCTGGGAAATCGGCAGGTGCTGCGCGAAGGGCTGGCGTGCGCGGTGCTACGCCGACCCGATCACCGCGACACCTACGACGTGCTGTTCGACCTGTACTTCCCGGCTGCGTGGGGCGCCAAGACGGTGCTTTCCGACGACGACACCGAGGAGGGCTTGCCGCCCGAGGACATCGAGGCGCTGCGCAGCGCGCTCGTCGACATGCTCGCCGACAACGACGACGTGGCCAACCTCGACGAACGCCTGGCCGCGATGATCGCGCAGATCGTCGAGGCCTACGGCCGGTACAACTCCAGCCGAGGTCCGTCGTACTCGTCCTATCAGGCGCTGAAGTCGATGAGCCTCGACGACCTGGAGGGCCGGCTGCTGGCCGGTCTGCTCGCCCCCTACGGCGAGGAACCCACTCCGACCCAGGAGCAGATCGCCAAGGCGCTGGCCGCGCAGCGCATCGCGCAGCTGCGCAGGATGGTCGAAGCCGAGACCAAGCGACGCACCGCCGAGCAGCTGGGCCGCGAACACGTCCAGACCTACGGGGTTCCGCAACTGGCCGAGAACGTCGAGTTCCTACGGGCCTCCGGCGAACAACTGCGCCAGATGCGCCGCGTGGTGGCACCGCTGGCCCGCACCTTGGCCACCCGGCTGGCCGCCCGGCGGCGCCGTTCCCGGGCCGGGGAGATCGATCTGCGCAAGACGCTGCGCAAGTCGATGTCCACCGGCGGGGTGCCGATCGACGTCGTGCTCAAGAAGCCCCACCCGGCCCGCCCGGAACTGGTCGTGCTGTGCGACGTGTCCGGCTCGGTCGCGGGCTTCAGCCATTTCACGCTGTTGCTGGTGCACGCGCTGCGTCAGCAGTTTTCCCGGGTGCGGATCTTCGCCTTCATCGACACCACCGACGAGGTGACCGAGCTGTTCGGCCCCGACGCCGACCTCGCGGTCGCGGTGCAGCGCATCACCCGGGAGGCGGGGGTCTACACCCGCGACGGCCACTCCGACTACGGGCACGCGTTCGTGTCGTTTCTCAACGACTTCCCGAACGTGCTCTCGCCGCGCAGCTCGCTGCTCGTGCTCGGCGACGGCCGCAACAACTACCGCAACCCCGAGACGGAGTTGCTCGCACACATGGTCAACGCCAGCAGGCATGCGCACTGGCTCAATCCCGAACCGCGCCACCTGTGGGGCAGCGGCGACTCGGCGGTCCCGCGCTACGAAGACGTCATCACGATGCACGAATGCCGGTCGGCCAAACAGCTGGCATCGGTCATCGACGCGCTGCTGCCCGTCTGAACCCACAGCTGTTTTTCAGCTGACGCGGCCGTTTATTCGTCGGTCGCGCGGCTACGCTGCAGAGATGCCCGCAGGCACACCGTTGTATCTGCTGCTCGCAGCCGAGGTGCGGGATCGGATCGCGACCGAGCAGCTCGCCCCGCACACCGCCGTGCCGTCCGAACGTGAACTCGCCGAACTGCACGGCGTCAGCCGGATGACCGCGCGGCAGGCCCTCGCCCTGCTGGAGAGCGAAGGGCTGGTCTACCGCAATCCGCCGCGCGGCACGTTCGTCGCCGAACCCCGTGTGCGGTTCCACATCGGCAGCTTCTCCGAAGAAGTCGCCCGGATGGGGCGGCGGCCGGCAGCCCAGCAGCTGGGTGCCGACCTTCAGCAGGTCACTCCCGCGGTCGGCCACGCAATGGGACTGACCGACGACGCGTGGGTGCACGTGTTCCACCGACTGCGAACCGTCGACGACGTCCCGTTCGCGCTGGAGACCACCTATCTGCCGGCCGAGCTGACTCCGGGCATCCTCGACGAGTCGGAACAGGGATCGCTGTGGGAGGCGCTGCGGTCGCGGTACGGCGTGCAGCTGGCCCGCTCGACGGCGGTGCTGGAGTCCATCGTGCTGGACGATGCCACCAGCATGCGACTCGGTGTGCGCGCCGGGGCGGCCGGGACTCTGCTGATCCGGCGCACGGAGGACGTCACCGGTCGGTGCGTGGAGTACGGCCGCGACATCTACCGCGCCGACCGGGTCGCATTCGAGGTCTGCGAGTCGATCGGCTCGCTGTTCTCGGTCTGAGCTGTCCGGCTCCGCCCTTTTCGGTCCCGTAAGCTCGCTAGTCGTGCAGGTAGGCGGCCGACGGCGGAGAAGGCTGGGAGTGATGGGCGGGACGTTCGATCCCATCCACAACGGCCACCTCGTCGCGGCCAGTGAGGTGGCCGACCTGTTCGACCTGGACGAGGTGCTGTTCGTACCGACCGGGCAGCCCTGGCAGAAGCGCAGCCGACCGGTCACCGCCGCCGAGGACCGTTATCTGATGACCGTCATCGCCACCGCATCCAATCCCCGGTTCTCCGTCAGCCGGGTCGACATCGACCGCGGCGGACCGACCTACACCAAGGACACACTGCGTGACCTGCGCCGGGCCAACCCCGACGCCGACCTGTATTTCATCACCGGCGCCGACGCGCTCGCCTCGATCCTGTCCTGGCAGAACTGGGAGGAGCTGTTCGCGCTGGCCAGTTTCATCGGTGTCAGCCGGCCCGGCTATGAACTGGACGGCAAGCACATCTCGGCCGCGATGGCCGAACTGCCCGACGACGCGCTGCACCTCGTCGAGGTTCCCGCGCTGGCCATCTCGTCGACGGACTGCCGGGTCCGGGCCGAGCGGGCCAGGCCCATCTGGTATCTCGTCCCCGACGGGGTGGTGCAGTACGTCGCCAAACGCAACCTCTACGTCAAGACCGAAGGAGATCGCCCCTGACCGCCTCAGCTGAAGCCCTCGACATGGCCACCGTCGCCGCCCGCGCGGCCGCCGCCAAGCTCGCCGACGACGTCGTCGTCATCGACGTCTCCGACGAGCTCGTCATCACCGACTGTTTCGTCATCGCCTCGGCGTCCAACGAACGCCAGGTCAACGCCATCGTCGACGAGGTCGAAGAGAAGATGCGCCTGGCCGGGCACAAACCCGCGCGCCGCGAAGGCACCCGGGAAGGGCGCTGGACCCTGCTCGACTACGTCGACATCGTCGTCCACATCCAGCACCAGGACGAGCGCAACTTCTATGCGCTCGACCGGCTGTGGCGGGATTGCCCGACCGTGCCGGTGGACCTCGACGATCCCGCCGGCGCCGACCACACCACGGAGGACCGGGGATGAGGATCCGACGACTCGTCATGCTCCGCCACGGGCAGACGGAGTGGAACGCCGGCAGCCGCATGCAGGGCCAGATCGACACCGACCTGACCGACCTCGGCCGCCAGCAGGCCGACGCGGCCGCCGAGCTGCTCGCCAAGCGGCAACCGTTGTTGATCGTCTCCTCGGATCTGCGCCGCGCGCTGGACACCGCCGTCGCCCTCGGCGACCGCAGCGGCCAGCCGGTCAGCATCGACACCCGGCTGCGGGAAACCCATCTGGGCGACTGGCAGGGCATGACCCACGTGGAGGTCGACGACGTCTCGCCCGGTGCGCGACTGGCCTGGCGCGACGACGCGCGATGGGCTCCGCACGGCGGCGAGAGCCGCGTCGACGTCGCCGACCGCAGCGTGCCGCTGGTGCGTGAGCTGGTCGCGCAGCAAGTGGGCTGGGGGGTCGAGGATCCCGACCGGCCGGTGGTGCTGGTGGCTCACGGCGGGCTGATCGCCGCGCTGACCGGTGCGCTGCTGGGCCTGCCGGTGGACAACTGGCCGGTGCTCGGCGGCATGGGCAACGCGAGCTGGGTACAGCTGGCCGGGCACACCCGCGCCGACGGGGACCCGTCGTCCTACGACGACATCCGGTGGCGTCTGGACGTGTGGAACGCCTCGGCGCAGGTCGCCAGCGATGTGCTCTGAGCGCGCCAGAACGCTGCTGGTCTTCTGTGACTCGCTGTCGTACTACGGCCCCACCGGGGGGCTGCCGTCCGACGACCCCCGCATCTGGCCCAACATCGTCGCCGATCACCTGGGCTGGCGACTGGAGCTCATCGGACGGATCGGCTGGACCAGCCGTGACGTGTGGTGGGCCGCGACGCAGGACCCCCGGTCGTGGGCGGCGCTGCCCAGCGCCGGCGCGGTGATCTTCGCGACCTCGGGAATGGACTCGCTGCCGTCGCCCCTGCCGACCGCGCTGCGCGAGATGATCCGCTACGTGCGGCCGCCGTGGCTGCGCCGCTGGGTGCGCGACGGCTACGGCTGGGCGCAGCCGCGGCTGTCCCCGGTCGCCCGGGCTGCTCTGCCGCCGCACCTGACCGTCGAGTACCTCGAAATGACCAGGGCGGCAATCGACTTCAACCGACCCGGGATACCGATGGTCGCCTCGTTGCCATCGGTGCACATCGCCGACACCTACGGCCGGGCCCACCACGGCCGCCCCGGCACGGTCGCGGCCCTCACCCGGTGGGCCGCCGAGCGCCGAGTGCCGCTGGTCGATCTCAAGGCCGCCGTCGCCGAGCACGTGCTTGGCGGCCGCGGCAACCCCGACGGCATCCACTGGAACTTCGAAGCGCACCAGGCAGTGGCCGAGCTGATGGTCAAGGGACTCGCCGAAGCCGGTGTCCACGTGGCGGATTCGCGCGGCTGACGATGTCGGTGGTGGTGGTCAGCGACTCGTCATCGCGGTTGGGGTGCGACGAACGCAAACAGTGGAACATCCGCGAAGTCCCGTTGCACGTGCTGGTCGAGGACCAGGACCTGCGCGACGGCGTCGACGAGATCCCCTACGACATCCATGACCGGGCCAAGGTCACCACCGCGGGGGCGACTCCGGCCGAGCTCACCGAGACCTACCGTCAGGCGCTGGCGGACAGCGGCGGCGACGGGGTGGTCGCGGTGCATCTGTCGTCGGCGCTGTCGAGCACCTACAGCGCCGCGGTCAGCGCGTCACGGGAATTCGGTGCCGCGGTGCGGGTGGTCAACTCCCGGTCGGCGGCGATGGGGGTGGGGTTCGTGGCGAAGGCGGCCGCCCGCAGCGCTGCCGCCGGTGCGGACCTGGATACCGTCGAGGATGCCGCGCGGGCGGCGCTGACCCGCACCCAGGTCTTCCTGGTCGTGCACCGGCTGGACAACCTGCGCCGCAGCGGTCGGATCAAGACCGCGGCCTCCTGGCTCGGCACCGCATTGTCGCTCAAACCGCTGTTGCGTCTGGACGTCGACGGGCGGCTGGTGCTGGACCAGCGCATCCGTACCGTCACCAAGGCCCACGCCGCGATGGTCGAGCGGGTCGCCGAGGTGGTGGGGGACCACGGTGCCGATGTCGTCGTCCACCACGTCGACAACCACGACGCCGCCGACGAACTCGGTGCGGCGCTGACCCGCCGACTACCGCAGCTGTCCTCGCTCACGGTCGCCGACATGGGTCCGCTGCTGTCGGTGCATGTGGGAGCCGGGGCGGTGGGCGTCGCGGTGCACGTCGCGGCTTCGCACTGAGCACCGGCCGCGACTGTTTCGCTGTCGAACGTTCAAGACGCCGGTATTCCGGTTACCCGGGCGGTAGCGTCAGCGCCACCCCGGGTGACAGGAGACGACCATGAGGCACTGCATCATCGCAGCACTCGCCGTGGTGTTGATGGCCGCCGCAGGTCTGTTCACCGGGGCGCCGCACGCTCGGGCGGGCTGCTTCCCCGGAGGCGCACCCGGGGTCATCAACAAGTGCGACGGGCCGGTGCAGGCGGACGGGACGTGGCAGCGCTGCGTCGCAGTGGCCAAATATGTGCCGCGGGGGTTCAGCTCCTACCTGGTGCCGGAGCGGCACTGCGAGGTGATGAGCGCCGGGCGTCCCCACCCGAACCCCGAGTTCGCCAACCCGCCCACGCACATCCCGGGCTGAGCCGGCCGGTCACACCGCCGAGCGCCCGGTGATGGGCGGCAGATCGGCCAGCGTGACGATCCCTGGCGGGGCGGCGACCACAGCGGGTACCGCGTTGGTCACCGGCATGGCCGTGTAGATCATGCCCAACCCCATGAAGCCGGGCTCGGTCCAGTCCTTGGGTGGTAGGCAGTGCAGCACCGTGCGCATGTTGGGCAGCCCGAACACCTGGATGACGTGTCCGTGCTCGAGCGGCTTGGGCGGGGTGACGTGGTTGCCCATGATCCAGTTGAACCCGACACTGACGATGTTGTGGTCGCCCACCCAGCCGCGGTGGTAGCCGTGCACTCCGGCGACCGTGCCCTTCGGGATCTGCATGAACCCCAGATCGCTGTCGTCGGTGGCCTCGGTGAAGGTGACGTCGAAGGTGATCCGGTCCAGCGTCGCGCCGATGGCATCGGCCATCATGGCGGCCGACTCGGCGAACACCTCGCTCTCGCGGCGCACGCTCTCGGCCAGCCCGGGGGTGTCGGGGTCCTGGGAGAACCCCATCGCGGTCTGGGTGCCCGCCGACTCGTAGGTGGAACAGTCCACCGATTCGGTGATCCGGATCTCGTCGACCCGATCGCACGCACCGGAAATCACCATGCCGACCAGGTTGCTCATGCCGGGGTGCGCGCCGCTGCCGAAGATCGTCGAATTGCCCTTCTCACACGCTTTTTTGATCCGCTCGAGGTCTTCGGGTGACTGCTTGCCGCCGGTGATCCAGGCCGCCGAGGAGCACACGTTGACACCTGACTCCAGCAGCGCGACCAGTTCGTCGACACTGGGCCACAACGGGTTGTAACAGCACGCGTCGGGCCGCAACGAGATCAGTGCGTCGATGTCGTCGGTCGCCGTGATCCCGGTCGGCTCCGACCACCCCGACAGCTCGGCGGCGTCCACGCCCACCTTGTCCGCGCCGTGGGCGTAGACGCCGACGAGCTCCATGTCGTCGCGGCCGATGATCGCGTGCAGCGAGCGTCGCCCGATGTTGCCTGTCGTCCACTGGATCACGCGTAACTGTCGGTCTGTCGGCATGGGATCAAGCTACCGCCTCTATGGTGGCCTGATGGGTGACACCGCACCGGTTGCCGTCGTGACAGGAGCCAGCCGCGGCGCCGGACGGGGCATCGCGACCGCACTCGCCGACCGCGGGTGGCAGGTGTACGGCACGGGCCGAACCGTCGTCGACGACCGGGCTGGGGGATTGGAGTTCGGCTCGACCACCGGGACGACGAGGCCGTCGGCAGGCTGTTCGATCGCGTCGGCGCCGAACATGGCCGGCTGGATCTGCTGGTCAACAACGCTGCCGTCATCTCCGACGAACTGGTGTCGGCCAAGCCGTTCTGGCATAAGCCGCGCGAACTGGCCGACGTTCTCGATGTGGGTCTGCGGTCGTCCTACGTCGCGGCCTGGCACGCCGCACCGCTGCTGCTCGAGCGGCCCCGCGGCCTGATCGTGTTCACCTCGTCGCCGGGCTCGGTGTGCTACATGCACGGCCCCGCGTAGGTGTCACTCAGCAGAAACGAGGACGACGTGAACACTGCAGAATGGCTGGCCGCGGTTGACGCCCACCCGGAGACGATCGACACCGACCTGGTCGTCGCCGTCGCTATCGCGAACGGCAGCACCACGGTCGATGGCTGGGATCAGCAGACCGTGGACGAGTCGATAGAGGAGCTGGTCGGCCTCGGCTTTGTGGCCGAGGTGTTCTCTGCGCCGTGCGCTGGTAGCTGCGTCGGCGAATGCACCGAGGTCGTCCTGGAGCTACGCATCCCGGCGTAGCGGCGATCGGATGATGACGAGAAGGGTAGGAGCAGTGTTCCTACCCCCGGTGGCCTGCAGGAACTGTCCGTAATCAACGAGTGCGGGCTGTAGGCGAGCCGTGGTTCGTCGCCAAGGATGTGACCGACATCCTCGGGTTCAAGCGTTCGCCAGAGGCAGTGGCTCAGCACGTTCTTCCGGGCCAGAAGAGTCTACGGCGAATCACCGTGGACTCCTCGACCAGCGGTTATGTCACTGCCAACACCGTCAACGAGGCCTGGCCTGTACCGGCTGATCATGCGGTCCAACGGCCCGAAGGCCGTCAGGGATCACGTTTCCGCTGATCAACGTGGGTCAGAACGAATCGTTCACCCCCTCAGAGGGGCGTCCAGGAAATGGACTCCCCCTCCGGGTTCCAGCGCATGACGGTGATCAGCGAAGCCGGACTCTACCGGCTGATCATGCGGAGCCGACCTGAGCGCGCATACACGTACTTAACTAGTGAGGGCCTGAGCCCTCCCTCGGACCTTGCGTGCTGCTCAGTGGAAACCAGTGCCACACAGAGCGCCGCGAGCCGGTGGCCGGTTCGGTTGAGTTCCCTCTCCCAGCCGGTCACCACGAACTTCCCGAGGTGAACCCTCGGGATAGAGACGGCTGGTTACCGTCTCGGTCCTTTTGTTTGGAGTAGAGAGGCCCCGCAGGGCCGGACATCCCTGCGGGGTCTTCTCTTTTGCCCTCAACCGATAGCCATACCCGACGAGAACAGGAGGTGGCACGCATGCCCGCCCACCGATGCAACATCCACCCCGACCGGGGTCCGCAGGACCGTCGACCAGACGGCCGATGCATCCATTGCTCACGAGATCGCCAGCGCGAGTACCGAGCCCGCTGCCGCGAGCAGATCCGGCGTTACCGAGCGATCGAGGCCGCGCTGACGGCCTGAGCTCAACGTAGAGCGACGAACAGACGAGCTTGCGGACAACGTCCGCGAGCGCCGAGGCAATCCGGCTCTGCCGGTTGCCGACCCGTAGGTATTCGCCTACGGGGCAACACATGCGGCTACATGCCGCCTATCCATGGAGGTAATACCCATATGACGAAGATGAAACAGTCGGCGCAGCTGCACGATCTGCCTTTGTATTGGCAGGAGCGGATCAGGCAGTTTCGCGTGGAGAACGCGAAGCTTCGACGGGAGCGGAACCAACTGCGTGAAGAGCTGGCCGAACTGCGATGACCGTCTACCGAGGCATCACCAAGAAGATGGTGATGAAAGCGGGTACGAGGTCGCCTTTGCACGCGCTCGCCCGTGCGGTCGACACGATCGCTGTGGATGCGCTGGCGGGCAGGCCAGCGCCGAGCCTGGATGAGATCCACCGGCTGATCGACGCCGAGGCGTCCTTGCTCACGGAGGACAACCGATGACCCGTTCACCTGTTCTCACGTCTGGCTGGGACCACCGACGCCGGGAGATGTCGCACAAAGTCGCCATCGAGGGCACTGGAAAGTTCCTGCTGTTCACCGACGACACGCTGCGCCAGTTGAAGGCGCAGATAGACGCAGCCTTGAAGGGCAACGATGACCGCTCAGCTACCGGATAGAGCGCAGGCCATCCTCCGCGGTGAGGATGGCGGCTACTCACCGTGGGCGAGCGTCTGCACGGTTGCTATGTCAGCGATGAACGTCGGATGGACTGAGCAACAGTTCATCGAGGCTGTGGTGGCATCTGATCTCGCCGACGTGTTCGCCACCGAGAACGGCCGGGATCGTTACGACCGGCTGCGCCAGCGGTTGGCGAAAGCGTGGAGTCGAGCAGAGTCGGCCTGGACGCCGCCTCTGGGAGATCGCAACGATGTGCGCCAGCGGCTTGAGGCGCTGTCGCAGCGACTGGCCGAGCACAGGTGGACCGGTCGCACCGCGAGCAAGGACCGCGCGGTGGCGCTCGCTCTCGTGGCTTGGGCACACGAGATCGGCGTGTGGACGATCGACGCAGGCAAGCGCGAGCTTGGTCTACGTGCCGGTGTTGGACAAGACACCGCAGCGCGAGCCCTCCGCAGGCTCGCTGGTGTCGGCCTCGTCTCCAAGGACGAGGCACCGAGACAGAGCAACCACTCTCAACGGTGGTTGCTGAATCTGGACTGGGGAATAAGTGGTCAAACTGAGCCACATGATCTTGTCCTTAGGGGGGAAAGGTTTATGTGGCTCAACACGACCACTAATTCGCCGGTGTTCGTCGGCGGTGCTCTAGGCCAGACCGCCGAGCGGGTCTGGCTGGATCTCGCAGAACATCCCGAGGCCACAGCCGCAGAGGTGGCCGAGCGGACAGGCGTCTCACTTCAGACCATCCGCAAGCGCGCTATGCCGAAGCTGATCGAACACGGTCTGATCGAGCAGGGCACCCGTCCTGCTACCGGGCGAGGACGGCCCGCGCTGACCTACCGACTCAGCCCTAACGCGCCATCGCTAGACGACGTAGCCGAACGCCTCGGCGTGCTCGACTGGCACGAACGCACCGCCGAGCGCCACGAGCGCGAGCGGGCAGGCTACCGCGAGGTGCAGCGCCAGAAGGCCGAGCGGACGAAGCAATGTAACGCGAACTGGTCGCGGGAGATGGCCGCAGAGATCGACGCGCTGATGCATCCGGACCCGTTCGCCAGCCCACCTCCAGCGTGGGTCCTTGAGGCAGTAACTCGCGAGGAGCGCGCCGCTCGCCAGCTGGAGTCTGCCACCGCAGCCGCAGTACCCGGCCCATGGGACTAGCCCATGGCTGACAACTGAACAAGTCATCTGGAGACCCCGAACAACCGGGGTCTCTTCTGTTTGCAGGAGAGGGAACACATATGGACGCACTAACCGAGGCAGTCGAGAGAGCCGCTGAATACGGCGGTGGACCTGAGCGGGTCTGGCTGGTGCCAGAGACCGCGGCGGTCGGGTTCGACACGACGACGCAGGGACATCCGCTCGACGGGCTGACGATCACGCACTGGAGCCACGACGGGCACCCTTACGGGCGACGCAAGGCCGACCGATGAGCGAGGTCGCGCCGACGTTCAGCGAATGGTGGCGGTTGTACGGCGAGCCGTACGAGCGAGCCGTGATCGAGGCAGGCGGCACACCCTGGCCTCTGGACCCGGCGAAGCGAGCCGTCACCGCCGACAAGCTCGGCCTCCCGGCCGACACAAACCCGATGGAACTACGCAGGGCGCTATGGGAGCGCCAACACACAACACCGAGGAGTCGACACACGTATGGCTAGATCAACCGGCGTTGAGGTCGCCCGGATCTCGGTCAAGGTCAGCCCAGACACCAAGAGCTTCCGCAGGGAACTCAAGTCTGATCTGGAGGCGATCGAGAACTCGATGCGGGCGACAGTCCACGTCGATGCACAACTAGACGGCGACGGCGTCCGTCGGCAATTCGCCGCTCTGCAGCAGCAGCTGCAGGCGCAGGCGCGGGACATCCGTATCGGTGTCGACGTTGACGGAGCGGCCCTCGCTGGGGCCGGTCGTCAGCTCGGGGCTCTGTCGAGCGCAGGCGCGGGCCGAGGCGTGATGCTCGGTGTCGGCGGCTTGGCACTGGCCCTGGCAGCTGCCGGTCCTGTGGTGGGGCTGTTGACAGCTTCCTTGGCCTCGCTGCCCGGTCTCATCGCCGCGGTGGCTACGCCTATCGGCGCGCTGGCTCTCGGCATGGACGGCGTCGAGGCCGCCGCCTCTCGGCTGGCTGCCCCGTTCGAGGAGCTGAAGTCGACCATGTCCGGTTTCACCGAGGCTCAGTTCGGCCCGGTGTTCGACAAGCTCGGCGAGATCTTCCCTCTGCTAGAGCGCGCTTTGCCTGCTGTCTCGCAGGGTGTGGCCGACCTGGCTCAGTCGTTTGTGGACACGATTACGTCCGCAAGCGGCATGGACACGATCGAGTCAACGATCGGCAACATCGCATCCGCACTGGCCACCGCGGCCCCCGGTATCTCCGGGTTCACCAACGGCCTACTCGGTCTGGCTGAAGGCTTCTCCCAGAAGCTGCCTGCAATCGCCGAGTGGTTCAACACAGTCGGCGAATCGTTCTCAGCTTGGGTTGAGAAGGTCTCCGCGGACGGCACGCTGTCGCAGGCGTTCGACGGCCTGGGCGAGACGCTGAAATCGATCGGCGAGGCGATCGTCCCGATGCTCGGCAAGGGGCTGGAATTCTTCCAGTCCGAGCACGGCGTCGAGAACCTCACGAACATGATCAGCTTGATCGGCCAGCTGGGTACTGCGTTCATCGCGGCATCGAACGCGGTTAGTGCGCTGGCCTCACCGCTGACGGCGATCGTCAGCATCGTCGGGTCGGCTGGCGCTGCGTTCGACGGCCTCAAGGCTGCTGTAGCCACGACTATCGCTCAGGTCGTGGCTTCCTTCGCCCAGGTGCCGGCTGCGTTGCAATCTGCCTGGGGCCGGCTGGCTGACATCGCGTCAACCGCGTTTACCGCGGTGGTCAGCGCAGTCTCATCTGCGATGCAGGGTGCTCTCTCGGCGGTCGTCTCCGGGGCTACTCAGATCCTGGAGGAGATCAAGGCGCTACCCGGAAAGATCACCTCAGCCGCAGGCAATTTCGGTTCGGCTCTAGTGAGCGCCGGTAAGGCGCTGATGGACGGTCTGCTGTCGGGTATCCGCTCCGGACTGCAAGCTGTGCTCGACTTCGCATCCGGCATCGCAGACAAGATCGCCTCGGTCAAAGGCCCTCTGCCGTACGACCGTCAGGTGCTGCAGCCCGCTGGTGAGGCGATGATGCACGGCCTGGACGAAGGTCTACGCAAGGGGTTCACCTCGGTGCTTGATCGCGCCCATGGCATGGCCGATCAGCTGGCCGAGGCTTTCGGCCCTGGCGAGTTGGAGACCGAGTGGGACGCGAAGCTGTCTGCGGACAGCGCGCTCGCTGACGCTGGCAAGTCTCTGATGAGCATCCCGGTCGACTTCGCTCAGGCCAACGTCGCTCAGCTGGGGTCGGACCTCGGGATCAGCGGCAACGGTGCGTTGTCGCAGCTGCTGAAACAGGGCCTCAACTACGGCAGCCAGTTCGTGTTCAACGTCGGGTCGATGGACGACGCCCTGGCAGGCCAGAAGAACATCCAGAACCGCCAAGCTCTGCAGTACACCCGTAGGTGAGTGAGTTGTTCGAGATAGGCAAAGCGCCGTACCTCGTCGCTGTCGGCGACGGGGCTCGTCTGCTCGTGTACCGCAGTCACGCCGTCAGCAAGGAGTCTCCCGCGTACCGAGAGGTCTCGGACTACATCCGAGAGCATCGGATGGTGCTGATCTCCGCGGAGAACTCCTCGTGTGACGGGATGCTCGGCCAGACCGAGTGCAGCCACTACGCCACGCCTGAAGCCCGCATGCTCTGGCTCAGCACGCACCCCGAGGAGAATCGATGACCGAACAGCATGACAACCTGTCAACAGCTGCAGCGGCTACGCCGCGAGCCCTAGCGTCCGCGGAGAGCGACGAAACCACCGAGGGTGGTACGTCGACACCCGAAGAGTCGCAGAACGGATCTCAGGGGCCGAGAGCGGGCTTGGTCGAGGCCCGTGATCGGTACCGCGCCGAGCGGGACACAGCCCGCGAGGAACTGGCAGCCGCTCACGCTCGGATCGAACGCCTGCAGCGAGCCGAGATCGAACGGCTCGCGGCCGACGACCTAAGCCACCCGTCTGACTTGTTCAGCCTCAGCGGGAACGACCTCGCCGACTACCTGACCGAGTCGGGCGACGTGGACGCCGAGAAGGTGGCCGCGGACGTCGCCGAGATCCTGGCCGAGCGGCCTGGTCTGAGGAAGGCCGCTCCCGCGTTCGACCCGTCGCAGGGCCGGGGAGGCACCTCGCGGAAGGCTGCCGAGCCGACGTGGGGAGCCCTGCTCAGCTAGCGGGCGACGCAACGAAGAACTTGGCGGCTGCCTACGCGATCTGTGGTCGCTCGGTGGCTAGCCACCCGGCTTCTGTGAGGCCAACCGGAACGGGGTCTGAGGCCCCGGTCTAGTCAATTCATCAATTACCGAGGTCCAGCGCGTAACGCGTTGGGCCTCAACTGTTTCTAAGGAGAAACGCATGGCTACTCAGCACTCCAACACCCACGACGCATTCACCCCGAGCGACTTCGGGAAGCTGCTGAACACCGCTCTCCAGAGCGAGTCGACGGCGCTGCAGGTCTCGACCGTGGTCAAGACCGACAAGGTCTCCATCACCTTCCCGATCTGGGACGAGGATCCGGCCGTGAACTGGCTTACCGAGCTGGGCACCATCACCGCCACCGACGGCGACACCGACGGTGTGACCGTCACCCCGAGCAAGGTCGGCGGCATCACCCGCCTGTCCAACGAGCTGGCCGAGGACTCCAGCCCCGAGGTCGCAGAGTTGGCCGTGCGGGGTCTGGTTAACCAGATCAGCCACGCGGTCGATACCGCGTTCGTCGGTGACACCACCACCAACGGCCCGAGCGGCCTGCTGTCGATCAGCTCGACGGCGGTCGACACCGGTGCGGCGATCGCCAACACCGATCCGTTCGTGGAAGCCGTCTTCAAGGCCAAGGGTGTCGGCGCGAAGCTGACTCACTGGCTGATGGCTCCCAGCACCGCCGAGACCCTGGCGAAGATCAAGAAGGCCAGCGGCTCCAACGAGTCGCTGATCTCGTTCGACGCCCGCGGCGAACTGTCGGTTCTAGGCCTGCCGGTGCTCACGCACCCGGACGTGGACGCCGCGACGTTCTTCTGGGGCATCCCTCAGGACCGCGTGGTGACCGTGCTCCGCAAGGATGCCGAGGTCTCGCGCTCTAAGGACTCCGGCTTCTATAACGACGCCCTCGACGTCCGCGCGATCACCCGCGTCGGTGTCGGCTTCCTGCACGAGGCAGCCGTGATCCGGGGCTATAACGCCGCGTAAGCAGGGCATGGATAGGTGCCCGACCGACGTCGGCACCGACGACGCCGCCTGAACTGAGATCAGCTGAGGGGGCCCCGGTGGTTAATGCCGGGGCCCCTTCGGCGCTCTCTTCATCCAACCCCGAGGAGCCCGCCCACATGCCCACACCGACCGACGTCGCACACCAGTCCGCACCGCCGAGGCGTCGCCGCCGCCGAGGTCACCGAGGAGGCCGCACGAGAGAGATCGACCCGAGCGGAGCGAGGTTCGCGTGTCGCCGCGAGAGCTGCACCGGGATGGTCAGCCAGCAGCACCGCTACTGCTCGTTCATCTGCAAAGTGATCGACCGGGAAGTGTCTGCCACACAACGTGTCTGCGAAGCAGTCGGCACCGACTCACCTCTGGCGGCTGAGCTGTGGGCTCAGGCCGTCGCCGTGTCCGACTCCTGGTCTCGATTCGTAGAGCTCGACCGCGAGGTCCTCCGACAAGCCAGGTCGGTCGGGTTCACCGCCGAGCAGTGGGCCGCTGTGAAAGACGGCCGACTCGCCGACGCCCCGGCCTAGAAGCTGCTCACTACGCACCCGGTACTGCGGGAGCCCCATGCTCGGGAGTACGCAGGTACTCCACGTCGATGATCAGGCAGTCGTGGTCCGGGTCTTGGGTGTAGTCGTGGTCAGGGTCGCATCGCTTCGATGGCATGCGACAGCTGTACCCCAGAAGAGACCGCGGCACAAGCCCCTCGTTAGCTGGACGCCTAGGCCGGCGTTCGGGTAAGCGCAGCTCAGAGTCTATGTGCTGCCACGCGGTGGGTTAGCTGGGGGTACCCCAGGGGGGTTACCCCTCTACCCCCGGTCCTGACCGGTCGGTTATGCGGGTGCCGGATCCGATGCCGCGGCATGCTCCAGAAATTGCCCTCTACCGCGTCTGGGCAGGCGCGAGCAAGCTGTGTTTTCTTCCCTGGCCTCGCACCCATCGTGAAACGTGATCCTTGGCGCTGACCTGCGAAGACTCCCCGCGGTACTCGCTCACCGAGTACCCATCAAAACCCCTAACCGAGGCCCGAAAGGAGCCCGAACATGCCAGAAACCGACGATAAATCGATCCCAAGGGCTCCCAGAGGGCTCGATTCCCGAGGTCGCCAGCTGTGGCGAGAGATCCACGCCGTCTACGACTTCGCGGAGGCTCCGGAGCGGGCCATTCTCTTGGAGGAGGCTTGCCGTACCGCTGACGTGATCAAGCGGCTGCAGGAAGTCGTAGACGCAGCCGCAGACCTCCGCGTCCGAGGCTCGCAGGGCCAGCCGGTGGCCATGCCCGAGATCGCCGAGCTGCGCCAGTACCGCTCGCTGCTGACCTCGCTGCTGAAGGCTTTGGCTCTGCCGGACGACGAAGACTCCTGGAGCCGTAGCCAGCTCGGCAAGGCTGGTGCTCAAGCCCGTTGGGTAGGCCGTCATGGGGCGGCCTAGACGGCGCTCGGCTGTCGCCCGCGTCCGGACGGATCCTCACGAGCTGCTAGATCTGCTGCCCGAGCAGCTGCGGAACCCGAACAGCGTCGGGAGCGGGATCACGCTCGACGGCTACCGACGGTCGGTCGCTGACTACCTCCGCACTGCGGGTATCGACCCGCAGCTGGCACCGGACGTATCCGCCGCGACGGGTGTCGCGGTCGCCATCGTCTTTCGAGACCGACTCTTGAGCGCCGGCCAGCACGAGGCAGGCGCTCCCAAAGAACAGGAACCACATGGCACGTAAGAATCAGAACGCAGGACCGCGGCCGGAATGCCGCGGAGGAGCGGGAGCGCAAGCAGCATTCGCCTACTTCCCACCTCCGTTGGGACGGCCGAAGTACACGCGCCGAGGCAAGGAGGTGGTCTAGCCATGGCCTACGCAGCCGCTAGTGACGTCCAGACCGTCCTCGGTCGTCAGCTGGACACCGCCGAAGTCGCTCTTGTGGAGCGACGACTGGCTCAGGTCGAGCGGATGCTCATCCGGCGCATTCCAGACCTCGCCGATCAGATCGACGCCGAGGAGATCGACCTGGCCGACGTGGTCGACATCGAGGCTGAGGCCGTGCTGAGGCTTGTCCGTAACCCCGAGGGCTACGCGTCGGAGTCGGACGGGAACTACTCGTATCGGTTCAGCAGGGAGGCAGCCAGCGGCAAGCTGGAGATCATGCCCGACGAATGGGAGCGGCTCGGTGTGCCGCTCAAGCTCGGGATGTTCACGATCGGACCGGCGCAGGGGAGCGTGACAGCGTGAGCCTGCTCGACACCGCCAACGAGACCGTCACGGTGTTTCTCGAGGAAGTCACGACCGACGACGACGGGAACAGGATCACCCGACCGGCCGCGGAGGGCATCGAGACCCGAGCCAGGATCCAGCCGATCGGGACGCCAACCGAGACCCAGGAAGGCGGCTTCAACACCACCAGCCGGTACGGGCTGCGGTTCCCCCGGTCGTTCCCGCACGTGCTCGGCAGCCAGTCGCAGATCGAATGGAACGGACGCCGTTGGAGTGTGATCGGTAACCCGATCCGACACAACGGATCCGCTCGTACCCGACATGTTCACTACGTGATCGAGAGCAACTGAGCCGCCTCGGGGCAACCCGAACATAATCACTGCGCTTGAGCGAAGCTCTGCGCTTTGGCGTCGGCACCTTGACGGTGCCTAGCGTGATCCTGCGGAGCCGCCACGCGGCGAGTGGATCTCTCCGTGCCAGACGCCGCCTTGTCCTTTCGATCGACGGGCGACACCGGAGATCGCTAGCCGGATCTCGATCCCGGCGCGCTTGAGCATCTCTCGGCGCTCGGCCGGATCGGAGGTGCGCTCCCAGACGTCGCGGTACAGCTCTCCGGTAGGCCGGTCCTCGTACCGGCCCTCGCGGGACGGCTTGGTCTCCAGCTCGGCTATCCGAGCGTCAAGAGCCCTCAGCTGCCGCTGTAGGCGGTCCTTCATCGTCTGGGATGTCATCGCACCGGCAGCTGCGGTCAGCTCGTCCACGGCCGACAGAGCGGCCCGTAGCTCGGCCTCGTGGTCGTCTCCCGGCACCCATACGCGCTCGGTGCGCTCCCGGCTGCCGTAGTCCTCCAGAAATGTCTCCTCGGCCCACGACTCGGCCGAGTCGACCGGAATCAGCAGACTGCAGGAGTTGGGGCACCGGTAGTACCGATAGACCTTGCCGCTCTTGGTGTTCGTCGTGGTCGTCAGCAGCGTGCCGCAGAAGTAGCACGCGATGACACCGACGAGTGGAGCCGTAGCGTGCCGCTCACGCGGTGCTCCCTGCGCCTTCTCCAGCTCGGCCCGGATCAGCTCTCGCTCGTCGTCGGTGACGAGAGGCTCGCCCATCTGCACCGGCAAGCCTTGGTCGTCGCGGACGGTCACGCCGCCGAGGTGTGCGTGTCCGACCAGAGTCGGGGACGTCAGCAGGTGTTTCATCGGCCACGTACGCCACGGGGAGCCGGTGCTCTGTTCGCCCCGGCCGATCCGGTAGTGGTCGGCGGGGGAGGGAATGCCCTCCGCGTTGAGTGCCTCGGCGATACGCGCCAGCGGGATGCCGTCTAGCAGTTGGTCGACTATCCGGCGAACGACCGCGTGAGCCTCCGGATCGATAGCGAGCACCTTGCCGGACCCCTGCGGGTTGTCCACGGCGTAATACCCGTACGGCGGCTTGCCTCCCGGCCAGCGAGCCGACTCCCGGAGCTTGCGGCGGGATGACAGCTGCCTCTCTCTCATAGCCTCCAGCTCGCCCTCGGCGAGGAACGCGATGACGTTGGCGATCAGACGACCGACCGGCGTCCCGAGGTCGACTGCCTCAGCGGTCGACACCACGGTCTTGCCGTGGTCGATGCACCAGCCGAACAGCTTGTTCAGCTTGATCGAGTTGCGGCTGAGCCGGTCGAGCTTCCACGAGACGATCACGTCGAACGCGTCGGCTCGGTTGTTCAGCCAGTCGCCGAAACTCGGTGTGTCGAACGGATCGACCGATCCGGAGACGTCGGTGTCCTCTGCCCATCCGACCACGGTGTGACCGTTAGCCTCAGCCCACGCGGTGATCACTTCCTGCTGACGTTCGATCGAGGTCGACTCGTCGGAGTCGACCGAGAGCCTGGTCCGTCCTAGTACGCGACGGCCGGAGGTCGGTCGCTCCGACGTCGCAGCTCCGCTGCTAGTTGCGCGCATGTCAGGGATGCTACCGTGGTTTCTGCGGGACAGCATGCACGGTCCCGCCTACGGCGCGCAGAAAGCAGGCGCCGACAAGATGGCTGCGGATATGGCAGTCGACTTCCGCGACACCACGGTGGCGACGGTGTCGATCTGGATGGGCATCCTGTTGACCGACAAGCTCCGGTCGGCGTTCGACGGCAACCCCGACGCGCTGGAACGTTTCGCCGAGCAGGCCGAGACCCCGGAGTTCACCGGCCAGGTCATCGACGCACTGTTCAGCGATCCGGCATTGGCCGAGCTGAGCGGGCAGACGCTGATCGGCGCCGAACTCGCCGCCCGTTACGGCATCACCGACAGCGGTGGACGCACGCCGCCGTCGCACCGGCAGATGCTCGGCGCGCCGCGGGTGCCCAGCACCGTCGTCGTGCGGTGAGGCAGGCGTGCGGTGAGGAAGGCGTGCGGTGAGGCAGGCGTGAGCTGAGGCAGCCCTACGTCGAGGCAGCCCTGCGTCGAGGTGGTCGTGCGTTGACGTGGTGGCGCGCCGAGCTCAGGGGCAGATCAAGCTCCACAGTCCGCCGGCGCCGGCCCATACCGCCATGTCGGTGACCTGTTCGTCCCAGTACCGCACCGACCCGAACTCGGCGCGCCAGGACAGCGCAGCGCGGGTGTACTCGTGCAGCCGATGCTCGCGGGTGGTGCCGATCGCGCCGAGGACCTGATGGGCGTTGCGCACCACCACCGACGCGGCATGGCCGGTGCAGGAGCGCGCGGACGCCACCAGGAATTCGACGTGTGCGCCGGCCCAGTCCGCACCGACAGCGGCCGACAGCGCCGCCTCGGTCGCTGAACGCGCCAGCGCCGCCTCCCCGGCGACGTCGGAGATGAGGTGTTGCACCGCTTGGAATTTCGCCAGCGGGCGGCCGAACTGCTCGCGGGATGTCGCATGCTCGGTGCACAACGCCAGCGCCTGGTCCAGGGCCGCGCAGACCTGGATGGAGCGGACCAGGGCGGACTTCAGTCGCAGTTGCGACACCAGCTCCTCGGTGACCGGCGCACCCTCGAGTGCGGCGATGTCGACGGCGACGGTGTCGCGCGGTTCACCGATCATGTTGGCGCCGGCGGTGATCGTCATCTGGTCGGCCCCGACATCGGCGACGGCGTGCCCGTCACCGCTGGGATGCACCACGAGCACCCGCTGCGCCTGCGATGCCCACGGCACACCGGTCGCCGCGCCCTGCTCGTCGACCACCGCCACGGTGCGTACGGCGGCGTCGGTGGGCAGACCCGCCGCCCGCAACAGCCAACAGGCCAGAAGGTCGTGCTCCGCCAACGGGATTCGGACCCCGTGGCGGACCGCGGCGGACAGCAGCTCGGCGGCTTCGTGCCACCCGGCCCCGCTACCACCGGACTCCTCGGAACCGGTGAGCCGGACCAGGCCGAGATCGTCGAGCCGGCGCCACAGGTCGGCGTCCAGCGCCACCTCGGCCGGCCGTTCCGACGCGGCGTACTCGGCGAACACCGCATCCATCATGTCCGTCAGGGCCGGATCGACATCGGTCATCGCAATCCCAATCCGCGTGCGATCACACCGTGCAGCACTTCGTTCGTCCCTCCACGCAACGTGAAGCCGGGCCGTTGATCGACCGCGGCGGCGGCGAGCTCGGAGAATGACGCACCGGCGGTGCCGTCGTCGTTGAGGTGGGCGAACTCGGCGATGTCACCTTCGGTGGTGGTGCCGAGGACCTTGACGACCGCGGCGGGGACATCGGCGGGTTCGTGACGTTCGAGGGCGCCGGCGACCGCTGAGGACATCTGGTGCAGACCCGCGACCCGGGCCACCAGCCGGCCGAGCTCGGGATCGCGCGGAATCTGCCCAGCAGCTACGTGTGCGGCGCAGGCGTCGAGCACGGCGAATGTCGACAGCACCCGCTCGGGGCCGCTGCGTTCGTAGGCCAGCTCCGACGTCACCTGCTGCCAGCCGGCGCCGATCTCCCCGAACACCATCTCATCGGGCACGAACGCACCGTCGAGGATCACCTCGTTGAAATGGTGCGCGCCGGTCATCGAGATGATCGGCCGGATCTCGACGCCCGCTCCGCGCAGGTCGACGATGAACTGGCTCAGCCCGGCATGGCGGTGCGCCGGGTCGACCGGGGCGGTGCGGGCCAGCGCGATGAACGCGTGCGCATGATGGGCCCCCGAGGTCCACACCTTGGTGCCGGTCAGCGACCACCCACCGTCGACACGCTCGGCACGGGTGCGCACGCTGGCCAGGTCCGAACCCGAGTCGGGTTCGCTCATCCCGATCGCGAAGAAACACTCGCCGGCGACGATCTTCGGCAGGAACTCCCTGCGCTGGGTCTCGGTGCCGTACTTCAGCAGTGACGGGACCACCTGGCGGTCGGCGAACCAGTGCGCGGCCATTGGGGCTCCGGCGGCCAGCAGCTCCTCGGTGACGACGAATCGGTCCAGAAACGACCGGCCGTGCCCGCCGTACTCGACCGGCACCGTCATGCCGAGCCAGCCCTGTTCGGCCAGCGCCGCGGTGAACTTCTCGTCCCATCCGCACAACCATCCGTCGATCGACGGAGTGAACGCGCCCGCGGCCAGCTGGTCGGCGACGAACCGACGTACCTCGTGCCGCAGCTCCGTCCCGGCTGTCGGGTCGGTTGTCGAGCGGGGTACCAGTCGAGGCAGGGTCATCGCTCTCCTACGGGTTCGGTGGCGGCTTCCGGTTCGGTGGCGGCTGCGTCGGCGGGCGCGGATTCGGCGGTCTCCTCGGCGGTGCCGGGCTCTGCAGACGTGGCAGGCTCTGCAGATGTAGCGGGCTCTGCAGAGGTAGCGGGGTTCGCAGACGTGGCGGCCCCGATGGACTGATCCCACTGTTGGGACAGGGCGATGCCGAGCGCCAGGAAGAAGGCAGCCGTCAACGTTCCGCCCAGATAGTGGTTCATCGGGCCGCCGGGGGAGATGAAGCTGCCCGGCGGTCCGATGATCGTGATGGTCTCGATCAGCTGCTCCACCGTGAAGATCGCGGCGCCGGTGCCGAGCCAGCGCGGTAGGCGGTCTTCGTTGGCCGACAACAGGATCGGGACCGCGACACAGATGCCGGCGATGGTGGCGGTCGGGAGCCAGAAGAACCTGACGTCCTCGATGGCCAGGGCGGTCTCGGCGGGCACCTGGTTGGGGCGAAGCGACGCCCCACCGGTGAACCAGATCGCGACGCACATCTGTGCCACCAGCAGCGTCGACCCGATCGTGAACAGTCGGGCGGGCGGGCCGTCGAGCTGATCCCGGGCGAAGGCGAGAAGCACGGCCAGGGCCAGGGCGGCGAAAATGAGCAGCAGGGCCTGTACGCGCAGCACACCGGGGTCGCTTCCGGGCAGCGCGTGCAGCACCACCACCGCCGCCGCGTAGAGCACCGCGAACGCGATACCGGCGATCATCGGGGCTCGACGGTTCATATGCGGCAATGCTAGCCACCGCCGTCCCCAAAGCCGAGTTCATCCCCAGGTTGGGCGGTGCATGGATGGATGGCGGCGTAGGGGTCGGACGCCGGACCTAGCGTCAGCGGCATGCCGACCGAACTGCCCGCCGATCGATTGCGTCGGCGCTTGGGCGCCGACGATTCCGACGCCGCCGCCGAAAGTGACGACGTCGAGGACGACCCTGATGCGTCCCTGTCGCGGTGGCTGCCGGACTCGCCGCCCGACGCCGGTCCCGCGGCCTGGCTGGCCCGTATCCGGGCGGATCCGGGCCGCACCGGCATCGTGGCCCTCGCGGCGGTCGGCGCGATAGCCGTCCTGGTCACGGTGCTGACGCTGGTGGGGGACCGCTCACCGGCGGTGGTGTCGGCCAAGCTGCCGCCGGTGGAACCGGCCTCGTCGGCGGCCGCGATGCCGTCGCCCGAAGCGGCCGAGCCTGTCGTGGTCAGTGTCGTCGGGCTGGTGCACACCCCGGGTCTGGTCACCCTCGAGCCGGGCGCACGTATCGCTGATGCGCTCGATGCGGCTGGCGGCGCGCTCGACGGTGCCGACATGCTCGGTCTGAACATGGCCAGGAGGGTCGCCGACGGTGAACAGATCGTGGTCGGCATCGGTGCGCCCCCGGGCCGGCCGACCGAGATGGGCAGCTCCGTCGTCGCCGGCGCAGACAGCACCCCCGGCACCCCCGGCGCCGCGGGCCCGCCGGCATCGGCAGCGCCGGGTGGTCCGGCTGGCCCGGTCGATCTGAACACGGCCACTGTGGAGCAGCTCGACACGTTGCCGGGTGTCGGACCGGTCACCGCGGCGGCCATCGTGTCGTGGCGCGACAGCAACGGCCGCTTCACCAGCGTCGATCAACTCGGCGAGGTGGACGGCATCGGCCCGGTCCGGTTGGCCAAGCTGCGCGACCTCGTGCTCGTGGGATGACTCTCGTCGATCTGCGGCTGGTCCCGGCGGCGCTGACGAGCTGGGCGGTGACCGGCTCGGGTATCTGCTGGTCCTGGCGCGGCGCACTGATTGCGGCCGCTGCCGCGGTGGGGGTCACCGCGACAACGGGGTGGTGGGCGGGGAGCCGGGACCGTCGCAGGAAGCCGGACCTGCGCGCGGTGTCTGCCGGTGCCGCAGCCGTGGCACTGGTGGGGTTCGGCTTCGCGGTGGCCGTGGGTCTGCGGGCCGATCATGCACGAACCCATCCGGTGACTCAGTACTTCGGCAGATCCACCACCGTCATCGTGACCCCCACGGAGACGCCGCGAATCCTCACCGGCGGCAGGGTGATGTTCCGCGCGACGCTGGTCCAGCTGGACGGCGCTCGATCCGGTGGCCGGGTGGTGGTGTTCGCGTCGGGATCGGGATACGCGGACCTGGTCGTCGGTCAGCCCGCGGCGTTCCGCACCGGTGTCAGTCACCCGATCAGACGTGACCTGACGGTCGCGGTGCTGGCCGCCCGAGGCCCCCCGACGCGTGGCCAGCCGGCGCCGGTGCACCAGGTCGCACACCGGATCCGTGCCGCGTTCGCGCAGGCGGCGCGGCTGGTGCTGGACACCGACCAGGCCGCGGTGCTGCCGGCGTTGGTGCTCGGCGACACGTCGGCGGTGCCCGCCCCGGTCACAGCCCAGTTCCGGGTTGCGGGTCTGACACATCTGACCGCCGTGTCCGGCGCGAACGTGACGATCGTGTGCGGCGCGGTGCTGTTGTCGGCGGCGCTGGTGGGTCCGCGGATCGCCGTGCTGCTGGCCGCCGTGGCACTGCTGGGTTTCGTGGTCGTGGTCCAACCGTCGGCCAGCGTGCTGCGGGCGGCGGTGATGGCGGCGATCACCCTGCTGGCAGTCGTGACGCGGCGGCGGCGGCAGGTGCTGCCGGCGTTGGCGGCCACCGTCGTCGGGCTCATGGTCGCCGCGCCCGAACTCGCCGTCGATGCCGGTTTCGCGCTGTCGGTGTCGGCGACCGCCGCGCTGGTGGTGTTGGCGCCGGTGTGGTCGCGCCGGCTGAGCGGGCGGGGCTGGCCGCGACCACTGGCCGACGCGGTCAGTGTGGCGCTGGCGGCGCAGTTGGTCACCGCGCCGCTGGTGGCGGGACTGTCCGGGTCGGTGAGCCTGGTGGGGGTGACGGCGAACCTGCTCGTCGCACCCGTCATACCGCCCATCACCGTGATCGGCACCGCTGCGGCGGCGTTGTGTCCGCTGTGGCCGGCGGGGGCGCAGTTGCTGATCAGGTCCACCGAGCCGCCGGTGTGGTGGCTGCTCACCGTGGCGCGCTACGCCGCCGACATGCCCGCTGCGGCGGTGCCGGTTCCGTCGGGTGTGCCCGGGGTCGTGACCGTGGCGATCGCGGTGGCTGCGATTGCCGCGACGTGGCATTGGGCGGTGTCGCCCCGGCGTGACACCATCGTGCGGTGAGCCCAGCGACGGACACCGTGACCGGACTGCACCTGATCCTCGGCGACGAGGAACTGCTGGTGGAGCGTGCCATCGGTACGGTGCTGCGGCAGGCGCGCGCAGCCGCGGGAACAGCCGACGTCCCCGTCGATCGCCTGCGGGCCGGGGAGGTGAGTGTCAGTGAGCTCGCCGAGCTGTTGAGCCCGTCGTTGTTCGCCGATGAGCGCGTGGTCGTGCTGGAATCAGCCGCCGAAGCCGGTAAGGAGGCGGTCGGGGTCATCGAATCCGCCGCCGCGGATCTGCCGCCGGGCACGCTGCTGGTCGTGGTCCACTCCGGGGGCGGGCGGGCCAAGGCGTTGGCCGACAAGCTCACGAAGCTGGGGGCCGAGGTGCACCCGTGCGCTCGGCTCACCAAGGCCACAGAACGAGCTGACTTCGTGCGCAACGAGTTTCGTGCGCTGCGCGTCAAGGTCGGCGACGATACCGTCACCGCGGTCATCGAGGCGATCGGCTCCGACATCCGCGAGTTGGCATCGGCCTGCTCGCAGTTGGTCGCCGACACCGATGGACAGGTCGATGCTGCAGCCGTACGCCGGTATCACTCGGGCCGCGCCGAGGTGAAGGGCTTCGAGATCGCGGACCGTGCGGTCGTCGGCGACGTGGCGGGAGCGGCCGAGGCGCTGCGCTGGGCGATGATCGGCGGTGAACCGCACGTGGTGCTCGCCGATGCGCTCGCCGAGGCGGTGCACACCATTGCCCGTGTCGGCCCGCTGTCCGGTGACGCCTACCGGCTGGCCGGCGAACTCGGCATGCCGCCGTGGCGGGTGCAGAAAGCGCAGAAGCAGGCGCGCCGCTGGTCGCGGGATTCGGTCGCCGAAGCGGTCCGCCTGGTGGCGCAGCTCAATGCTGATGTCAAGGGTGCGGCCGCTGACGCCGACTATGCGCTGGAGAACGCGGTCCGGAGGGTCGCGGAGCTCGTGAGCGACTGATCGGCCCGGAGCTCGTGAGCGACTGATCGGCCGGCGGGCTGCAGAATCGACAGTCTCGGCACGTTCGTCGAGACCGACGACACGCCCGAGACCGTGACGACTAGATCTTGTTGTAGGCCTGAGCCAGCGCCGACTTGCGGTTGGCCGCCTGGTTGCGGTGGATGACACCCTTGCTGGCGGCCTTGTCGAGCTTGCGGTTGGTCGACGCCAGCAGCTCGCCGGCCTTCTCCTTGTCGCCCGACTCGACGGCCTGACGGAACCCACGCACGGCCGTGTGAAGTGAGGACTTCACCGACTTGTTGCGCAGACGGCGGCGCTCGTTGGTGCGGATCCGCTTCTCCTGCGACTTGATGTTGGCCACGCGTGTATTCCTTACATAAATCTCGACTGGGTTTGCTTGAGTCAGGGGGCGCCCGGTGCGGGCAGCGACTGTTCAGGTTACCAGCGAGCCAGAAATCTCCCAAAGCGAGACCTAGTGGCCTGCCGAAACGGCGGAAATGTTGCAGCATGGCAGTCTGTGCGTTCAGGGCAGCGCGAGGGAGGAGCAGAGGACACTTGGCGACGGAGACGGCACGAATCGCACGCAGTAACTCCAAACCGGTGAAGCGGCACGATGGCGTCTTCGGTGGATACAACAAACTCGGCTCGTACGACCAGGCGTTCGACGAGATGTTCGACAGTCAGGGCAGCGTCCGCGCGCCCTACAAGGGCATTCACTCCGAACTCGCGCCGTCGGACGCGTCCGAACTCGAGGCTCGGGCCGAGGCGCTGGGGCGCGCCTTCATCGACCAGGGCATCACGTTCTCGCTGTCCGGCCAGGAGCGCCCGTTTCCGCTGGACCTCGTGCCGCGGGTGATCTCGGCCGCGGAATGGACCCGGTTGGAGCGGGGGATCCGCCAGCGGGTGCAGGCGCTGGAGATGTATCTCGACGACATCTACGGCGAACAGGAAATCCTGCGTGACGGTGTCATCCCGCGCCGACTGATCACCTCCTGTGAGCATTTTCATCGCGAGGCAGTCGGAATCGCCCCGCCCAACGGGGTGCGCATCCACGTGGCGGGTATCGACCTGATCCGCGACGACCAGGGCAATTTCCGGGTGCTCGAGGACAACCTGCGCTCCCCGTCGGGAGTCTCCTACGTGATGGAGAACCGCCGCACGATGGCGCGGGTGTTCCCGAACCTGTTCGCCACCCACCGGGTGCGTGCGGTCGGGGACTACTCGTCGCACCTGCTGCGGGCGCTGCGCAATGCCGCGGCCAACAATGTCGCCGATCCCACGGTCGTCGTGCTGACCCCGGGCGTGTACAACTCGGCGTACTTCGAGCATTCGCTGTTGGCGCGCCAGATGGGCGTCGAACTCGTCGAGGGCCGCGACCTGTTCTGCCGCGACAACACGGTGTACATGCGCACCACCGAGGGTGAGCGTCAGGTCGACGTCATCTACCGCCGCATCGACGACGACTTCCTCGACCCGATGCAGTTCAAGCCCGACTCGGTGCTCGGCGTGGCCGGCATCCTCAACGCCGCGCGCGCGGGCAATGTGGTGATCTCCAGCGCGGTCGGCAACGGTGTCGGTGACGACAAGCTGGTCTACACCTATGTCCCGACGATCATCGAGTACTACCTGGGCGAGAAGCCGCTGCTGGCCAACGTCGACACGTTCCGGTGCTGGCTCGACGAGGAACGCGAGGAAGTGCTCGACCGCATCGACGAACTGGTCATCAAGCCGGTGGAGGGTTCCGGCGGATACGGCATCGTGTTCGGTCCCGACGCGTCGGAGAAGGAACTGGCCACGATCACCAAGAAGATCATCAACGATCCGCGCGGCTGGATCGCCCAGCCCGTGATGCAGCTGTCCACGGTCCCCACCCAGGTCGACAACCACCTGGCCCCCCGCCACGTCGACCTGCGCCCGTTCGCCGTCAACGATGGCGACGACGTGTGGGTGTTGCCGGGCGGGCTGACCCGCGTCGCGTTGCCCGAGGGCTCGCTGGTGGTGAACTCCAGCCAGGGCGGCGGATCGAAGGACACCTGGGTGCTGGCCTCGCGCACGTCGGCCGCCGATCGGGAACTGGCCGGTGATGAGGTGGTGCGAGCACTGCCGACGTCGGGTAAGTCCGGCGGTGCGAAAGCCGCCAAGACGGCGCCGAAGGCGGCGAACAAGAACGGCAAGGCGGAGAGCTCGGACAACTCGAATCAGCAACAGCAGCAGCAGAACCAGCTGCGGCAGCAGCAGCAGTAGAGGGGGTGGATGACCATGTTGGCACGCAACGCAGAGTCGCTCTACTGGATCGGTCGTTATGTCGAACGCGCCGATGACACCGCCCGCATCCTCGATGTGACGGTGCATCAGCTGCTCGAGGATTCCAGCGTCGATCCCGATCAGGCCTCCCGCACGCTGTTGCGGGTGCTGGGCATCGAACCGCCCGACGATGAACTCGACGTGTGGTCTCTGACCGACATCGTGGCGTTCAGCCGGGACACCTACGGCGGCTGCTCGATCGTCGAGGCGATCTCTGCCGCTCGTGAGAATGCCCGGGGGGCAAGGGAAGTCACCTCCGGTGAGATCTGGGAGTGTCTGAACACCACGTACAACGCGCTGGCTGAACGCGAACGCGCCGCCAAGCGGCTGGGCCCGCATGAGTTCTTGTCCTTCGTCGAAGGACGCGCGGCGATGTTCGCCGGGCTGGCGGACTCGACACTCAGCCGCGACGACGGCTACCGCTTCATGGTCTTGGGCCGAGCCATCGAGCGGGTGGACATGACGGTGCGGCTGCTGTTGTCGCGGGTCGGTGATACGGCGTCGTCCCCGGCGTGGGTGACGCTGCTGCGTTGTGCCGGTGCGCACGACACGTATCTGCGTACGTACCGGGGCGCGTTGGACGCCGCCAGGGTGGTCGAATTCATGCTGCTCGACCGGCTCTTCCCGCGCTCGATCTTCCACTCCCTGAAGTTGGCCGAACACAGCCTCGACGAACTGCTCAACCGTCCGCACGGTCGACTGGGCGCTACCGACGAGGCTCAGCGACTCCTCGGACGCGCTCGTAGCGAGCTGGAGTTCCTGCAGCCGGGCGTGATCCTGGATTCGCTGGAGACCCGCCTGGCCGGGCTGCAGCAGACGTGTTTCGACGTCGGAGAGGCGTTGGCGCTGCAGTACTTCCATTCCGCGCCGTGGGTGGCGTGGACCGACGCCGGTCGCAACGCGTTGGTGATCGAAGAAGGGGAGATCTAGAGATGTGGCGGATGCGTGTGGTGCATGCGACGGGCTACGCCTACAAGTCGCCGGTCACCGCCTCGTTCAACGAGGCGCGGCTGACGCCGCGGTCGGACAACCGCCAGAACGTCATCCTCAACCGGGTCGAAACCGCGCCGGCAACCAGATCGTACCGGTACGTGGACTATTGGGGCACGGCGGTGACGTCGTTCGATCTTCATGCCCCGCACACCGAACTCGAGGTCATCGCCTCGTCGGTGGTGGAGACCGAGAAGCCGGAATACTCCGAGATCGATATCACCTGGGAGGACCTGGACACCGAAGCGGTCGTCGACAAGTACGACGAGGTCCTCTCTCCCACGCACTACGTGCCGGCGAGCAAGCGAATCGAGCGGGTGGGTCGTCGAATCGCGAAGTATCACGAACCGGCGCAGGCCGTCATCGAGGCGGTGAGCTGGGTGCGCGACGAACTCAAGTACGTGCCGGGCACCACCGGCGTGCACACCTCGGGGGTGGACGCGCTGCGTGAAGGCAAGGGCGTCTGTCAGGACTTCGCCCATCTGACGTTGATGCTGTTGCGCGGCATGGGAATTCCCTCGAGGTACGTCTCGGGTTATCTCCACCCCAAGCGCAACGCCAAGGTCGGTGACACCGTCGACGGGCAGAGTCACGCCTGGATCCAGGCCTGGACGGGCGAGTGGTGGCATTACGACCCGACCAACAACACCGACATCAACGAGCAGTACATCAGCGTCGGGGTCGGCCGCGACTACGCCGACGTGACCCCGCTGAAAGGTATCTACTCCGGTGAGGGGTCCACCGACCTCGACGTCGTCGTGGAGATCACCCGGCTGGCCTAGTTGCCGGTGAACCCCGGCCGTGCGACCTGGGCGGTCAGCCCTGGCGGGCGCACACCCCGGGGTGGACCTCCACCCGGTGGAGGTCCTCGCCGATCTCGATCTGGCGGTCGAACACGGTGGCGGCCAACGCCCGCCAGTCGTCTTCCTGTCCTGGCGCGATCGGCGGCACGTAGTGGGTCAGGATCAGGATGCCCACCCCGGCGCGGGCTGCGGTGTCGGCGGCCTGCTCGACGGTGGAGTGGTAGTCGCAGATGTCGCGGATGCGCTGCATCGGCATCGCGTCGACGAGGTCTTTGCGAATCACGGTGTGGACCAATGCGCCGGCGCCGGCGGCCAGCGCGTCGAGGGTGGGGCACGGCACCGTGTCACCGGCGAGGACCACCGATGCGCCGTTGTGTTCGACACGGAAGCCGATGGTGGGGGCGACCGGTCGGTGGTCGGTGGGAGCGACGGTGATCGCGACGCCGTCGCGGCCCCACACCACGCCGTCGGTGACCTCCTCGACCTCGACCGGCGGCGGCGCCGTCAGATCGGCGTGGTGGGCGATGCGGTATCCGATGTCGGGGCCGAACGCCTTGAGCGTGTTCTCGACGACCTCGGCGGTGCCCGGCGGGCCGATGATCGGCAGCGGCGGCTGGTTGGGGGCGAAGTTGGACACCCACCGGCTGATCAGCACGTCGCCGAGGTCGGCGATGTGGTCACTGTGCAGATGGGTCAGCAGCAGCGCGCTGATGGCGTTGGCGCCGACGCCCAACGCCGCGGTGCGCATCAACACTCCACGCCCGCAGTCCACCAGGAAGGTCTGGTCCCCGGCGCGCACGAGCGTCGACGGGCCCGCGCGCCGAGCGTCGGGGATCGGGCTGCCGGTGCCGAGCAGGGTCACTTCGATCATGGCTTTCACCTAACCCTGTTTGTGCGCGGTGTGGGTGCCGGAAACGCCGATTTCGCGGGCGCGAATTGCCTACAGTTGAGGGTGCGAAGTCTGACGGGCGGAGAGAGCCATGCGGATATCCGACGTGTTGCGCAACAAGGGTGCGACGGTGGCCACGATCACCCCGGAGACGTCGGTGGCCGGGCTGCTGACCGAGCTGTCGGTGCACAACATCGGCGCGATGGTGGTGGTGTCGCCGGACGGCGTGCTCGGCATCGTGTCCGAGCGCGACATCGTCCGCAAGCTCCATGAGATGGGCGGCGATCTGCTGCGCCGTCCCGTTTCGGAGATCATGACCACGCTGGTGGCCACGTGCGGTCCGGACGACACGGTGGACAGCCTCAGCGCGCTGATGACCCGCAATCGGGTGCATCACGTCCCGGTCGTCGTGGACGGCCGGTTGAGCGGCATCGTCAGCATCGGCGACGTGGTGAAGACCCGTATGGAGGAGCTGGAGCGCGAGCAGCAGCAACTCCAGGCCTACATCACCCAGGGCTGACGAGGTGACGGCCGGCATCGATGTCGACTTCGCGCGCAAGCAGGACGTGCCGGCGCTGGCCCGGGTGCTCGGCAGGGCGTTCTTCGACGACCCGGTGATGGAGTGGATGCAGCCTCACGACAAGCGCCGCGCCCGGGCGTTGCCGCGGATGTTCGCCGCCATGGTCCGACATCATTTCCTGGCCGGCGGGGGTGTCGAGGTGGCCCGGCGCGTCGGCGAGACGGGCGGGGCGGCGCTGTGGGATCCGCCCGGGCGCTGGAAGCAGACCCAGGCCGAAGAATTGCGCATGATGCCGCGGCTGCTGCTCGCGCTGGGCCGCCGGTCCGGGAGAGGCATGGCGATCTCCGAGCTGATGAAGCGTCACCACCCGGAGGAACCGCACTGGTATCTGGCCGTGCTCGGCAGTGACCCGCACGTGCGCGGCGCGGGGTTCGGAAAGGCATTGATGGAGTCGCGGTTGAGACGCTGTGACGCCGAGGGCGCGCCGTGCTACCTGGAGTCCACCAAGGAGTCCAACGTGCCCTACTACATGCGCTTCGGTTTCGACGTCACCGGGGAGCTGACGATTCCGGGCGGCGGCCCGACCATGTGGCAGATGTGGCGCCCGCCGGCCGGGTGAATCGTCGGTTCAGCTCCACGAGTAGTCGGCGCGCAGCCGCGCTGCGACCAGATCGAAGATCTCGCGCTCCAGGATGGCGCCCTCGCGCCGGATTCCTTCCTCGGGGACGTCGAGGACCCGGTCCAGCCGTACCCAACTGACGCGGCCGTCGTAGTCCCAGGTTCCGCTGCCGATGCTGATCCAGTTCGGGTCATTGCGGTGATGGTCCTGGCTCGACAACATCAACCCGAGCAACACGCTGCGGTCGCGGCCCACCACCAGCACCGGGCGGTCCTTGCCGCGGCTGGGATCGTCTTCGTAGACCACCCAGGTCCACACGATCTCGCCCGGATCGGCGCGGCCGTCCAGGTCGGGGGAGTAGGCGACGCGGCGGGCCCGGTGCGCGGTCGGAACGAAGTTGCTCGACACCGGCCGACCGGCGGGCAGGGCCGCGGCGGGGCCGGGCTGCTGGTTGGCCAGGGCATCCAGGCCGATCCGCAGCCCCTGCTGGAGGAGCTTCGGGGCTTCGTTGAACACCAGGTTCTCGGTGCTCTTGATCAAGAACCGCTGGAACGTCTTCAAATACGACGACGAGGACGCCATACCGGCCAAGCATAAGGGGCGCCGCTGTGACGCGACGGTGGCGTAGGGGGGTGGACGGCGGTTCCCCAGCCGCCCGGCGGACCGCTCGATTGTGTCGCCGGGGCCTGCGCTCGATACTCTGGTGGAGCCGTCCCAGGCTGTACCGACGCCCGCTCACCAGGAGATTCCCATCAGCAGTTTCGCCGACAAGACCTTCACCGCGCCGGCGCAGATTCGGAACTTCTGCATCATCGCTCACATCGACCACGGCAAGTCCACACTTGCCGACCGGATGCTGCAGCTCACCGGGGTCGTCGACGAACGGTCGATGCGCGCGCAGTACCTCGACCGGATGGACATCGAACGCGAGCGGGGCATCACGATCAAGGCGCAGAACGTGCGCCTGCCGTGGGAGGCCAACGGGCAGCAGCACGTGTTGCATCTCATCGACACGCCTGGACACGTCGACTTCACCTACGAGGTGTCGCGCGCACTGGAGGCGTGCGAAGGAGCGGTGCTGCTGGTCGACGCAGCCCAGGGCATCGAGGCGCAGACGCTGGCCAACCTCTACCTCGCTCTGGATCGCGATCTGGCCATCATCCCGGTGCTCAACAAGATCGACCTGCCCGCCGCCGACCCGGACCGCTACGCCGCCGAGTTGGCCCACATCATCGGTTGCGAACCCACGGATGTGCTGCGGGTGTCCGGCAAGACCGGTGAGGGGGTCGCCGAGTTGCTCGACGAGGTGGTGCGTCAGGTTCCGCCGCCCACCGGAGACGCCGATGCCCCGGCGCGGGCGATGATCTTCGACTCGGTCTACGACACCTACCGCGGCGTGGTGACCTACATCCGCGTCGTCGACGGCAAGATCGTGCCGCGCGAGCGGATCAAGATGATGTCCACCGGCGCCACCCACGAACTACTCGAGGTCGGCATCGTCTCGCCGGAGCCCAAGGCGTCCGACGGTCTGGGAGTCGGCGAGGTCGGCTATCTGATCACCGGCGTCAAAGACGTGCGGCAGTCGAAGGTCGGCGACACGGTGACCTCCGCCCGCGGCGGCGCCACCGAGCCGCTGACCGGCTACCGCGAGCCCAAACCGATGGTCTATTCGGGGCTGTATCCGGTGGACGGCTCGGACTATCCCGACCTGCGGGAGGCGCTGGACAAGCTGCAGCTCAACGACGCCGCGTTGACCTACGAGCCCGAGACGTCGGTGGCGCTGGGGTTCGGGTTCCGCTGCGGATTCCTGGGCCTGCTGCACATGGAGATCACCCGTGAGCGTCTGGAACGGGAATTCGACCTGGACCTGATCTCGACGTCGCCCAACGTCGTGTACCGGGTCATCAAGGACGACGAGACCGAACTGACGGTGACCAACCCGTCGGACTGGCCCGAGGGCAAGGTCCGCACCGTGTTCGAACCCGTGGTCAAGACCACCATCATCGCGCCCAGCGAGTTCATCGGCACCATCATGGAGCTGTGCCAGTCCCGCCGCGGCGAGTTGGGTGGCATGGACTACCTGTCGACGGAGCGCGTCGAGCTGCGCTACACGCTGCCGCTCGGCGAGATCATCTTCGACTTCTTCGACTCGCTGAAGTCGCGCACCCGCGGTTACGCCAGCCTGGACTACGAGGAGGCCGGTGAACAGGAATCGCAGCTGGTCAAGGTCGACATTTTGTTGCAGGGCGAGCCGGTGGACGCGTTCAGTGCGATCGTCCACAAGGACGGGGCGTTCGCCTACGGCAACAAGATGACCACCAAGCTCAAGGAACTCATCCCGCGCCAGCAGTACGAGGTGCCGGTGCAGGCTGCGATCGGCTCGAAGATCATCGCCCGCGAGAACATCCGCGCCATCCGCAAGGACGTGCTGTCCAAGTGCTACGGCGGCGACATCACGCGCAAGCGCAAGCTGCTCGAGAAGCAGAAGGAAGGCAAGAAGCGGATGAAGACCATCGGTCGGGTGGAGGTTCCGCAGGAGGCCTTCGTCGCGGCGCTGTCGACGGATTCGACGGCCGACAAGCCGAAGAAGTAGCGGATCCCGGCCGTGAGTCCGTCGTAAGAGTTTCCGAAACTGGCGTGCGGGCCCGCGGCGATGCCGCCAGGATGATCCCCACGATGGTCGCCAACGCCGGCCAGCGGTAGCGGGCAGGAGGACCGGATGCCGATACGTCGGGTGGCTGTGGCCGCCGCGGCCTGTGTCGCGCTGGCGGGGTGCGGGGCCCAGCCGGTCGACGACCGTCCGACCGTGCGCATCGCGCCGGCCGTACAACCGGCCCAGGCGGTTCCGCTCGGCGGTTTCCTCCCCACCGCCGACGACCTCTCGGCCGCGCTGGGCACCGGCCCGAACGGCTTCATGGGCCCGACCGTCGAAGGTGGTGAGGACACGCTGCTGCGCAGTGTGGGCGAGGCGCAGGTGACCCCCGCGGACTGCGCCGGCGCCCCGTACCGGCTTCAGCAGGTTGTCTATCGGGACAGCCCGGTGCTGTCGGTGGCCAGCGCCTCCTGGGCGGGCGGCGGGTTCGACGCCGCCCCGGTCTCGGCGTTTGTCGGTGTCGTGCAGATGGGCAGCGCGGCCGCGGCCCAGGACTTCTTCGCCACCACCACCGAGCGGTGGCGGCGCTGCGCCGGTCAGACCGTGGCCTTGCAGCAGCCGGGGTTGGGCAGCGGCGAGTTGAGCCGCGTCACCGATGTCGTGTTCGACGACAGCGTGGTCGCGGCGTCGGTGCTGCACGTCTCGGCCGGCGCCGAAGCGCCCACCGGGTTGCGAGCCGTCGGTGTCACCGGCGACTGCGTCGTCGACGTGGAGGTCGTCGATCCGCGCGCACCAGCGCGCGCAGACGCCGCGGCCACGGTGACGGATTTGGTGTTGAAGCGCATCGCCGCACAGCGGTGACGTTGCCAGCGTCATACGGGACAATCACAAGGTGGCTCACAGCATCGGACTCGGTCGAATCTGTGCGGTCCTGACGACGTCGGCCCTGCTCGCGGGATGTGTGTCCACGGTGGACGGCACCGCGGTGCGCGGCCGCCCCGCCGGTCCGCTCGACGTCCCGGTGTTGACGGAGTCTCAGCTGGACGGTTTGCTGCTGAGCATCGGCGAGCTCAACGGCATCATGGGTTCCACCCAGATGAAGGTGACCAGCGAGCTCGACGAGATGACCGACCACGCCGACGAGGTGTCGGATCCGGACTGCCTGGGCGCGGTGTACGGCGCCGAGGAGCCCGTCTACGCCGGCAGCGGCTGGACCGCGGTGCGCGATCAGGTGGCACGCGAACCCAACGACGACAACGAGCACTGGGTCGAGCAGACCGCGGTGCTCTACCCGGCTGCGGAGAACGCGCAAGGGTTCTTCGACGATTCCACCGCCACCTGGCAGGACTGCGCGAACTCCGCGATCGGCGTCGGCGACGGTGAATACCTGTGGCAGCTCGGTGATGTCGAGAACGACGACAACCTGATCACCCAGCTGACCACGCAGGAGGGCGCCGACGGCTGGGCCTGCCAACACGCGCTGTCGCTGGTGTCCAACGTGACGGTGGAAGCATGGGCGTGCGGCTACGCGGTCAGCGACGAGGCCGCCGAGATCGTCACGGCCATGGTGGACAACGCGGCGAAGTAACGACTCGTTCAGCGACCGTTCACCGTCCGGGTTCTGTTTGATCAGTTAGCGGGCATAACTTTCCCGCGTGGCTGAACAGACGACCTCTTCGCCCCCGACACCAGCAGAAGCCGTGTTCCTGGGCGACGACCGCAACTGGCATCTGACGTTCGGGCTGATGCTCGCCGTCGCGTTCAGCGCGTTCACGTGGTGGTCCTTCGGCTACGTGGACAGCTCGGCCAGCAAGGTCATCCTGATCACCGCCACCGTGCTGGGCATGTTCATGGCCTTCAACATCGGCGGCAACGACGTGGCCAACTCGTTCGGCACCAGCGTGGGAGCCGGCACCCTGACCATGAAG
>Ga0310345_10000403_pt1 | contig 68183 bp, 83 predicted proteins | sample HC15DNA20500_MG_FD_204667 | JGI IMG/M metagenome (GOLD analysis project Ga0310345, IMG submission 204667) | Marine microbial communities from station ALOHA, North Pacific Subtropical Gyre - HC15-DNA-20-500_MG | ecosystem: Environmental > Aquatic > Marine > Oceanic | place: Pacific Ocean: North...
AAACGGAACTAAAGATGGCTCTTTCTTTCACGGAAAAAAAACGTATCCGCAAATCCTTCGGTCGTATTCCCGAAGCCATCGACATGCCAAACCTCATCGAAGTGCAGCGCTCCTCCTACGAGCAATTCCTGCAAATGAACACGCCGCTCGCGGAGCGGACGGATGATGGCCTCGGCGGTGTCTTTAAAAGCGTCTTCCCAATCGTTGACTTCAACGAACGCGCAACTCTCGAATATGTCTCTTACGAATTCGAACCCCCCAAATTTGATGTTCAGGAGTGCATGCAGCGTGACCTGACCTACGCAGCGCCGCTGAAAGTGCGGCTGCAGCTGGTCGTCTTTGATATCGATGAAGACACGGGCGCCAAATCCATCAAGGAAGTCAAGGAACAGGAAGTCTATCTCGGTGACATCCCGCTGATGACCGACAAGGGTACGTTCATCGTGAACGGCACCGAGCGCGTCATCGTTTCCCAGATGCACCGTTCACCGGGTGTCTTCTTCGACCACGACCGTGGCAAGACCCACTCATCCGGCAAGCTGCTCTTCGCGGCCCGGATCATCCCTTACCGTGGCTCCTGGCTCGACTTCGAGTTCGACGCAAAGGACATCCTGAACATCCGTGTCGACCGCAAGCGCAAGCTGCCGGCGACGACGATGCTCTATGCGCTTGGCTATGACACCGACGAGATTATCGATCTCTTCTATACTCGTTCGGTTTACCGACTTGACAAGAAGGGCTGGATCATCGGGTACCGCGCTGAGTCCTGGAAGGGCCAGAAGCCGGACTTCGATCTTGTTGACGCGAAAACTGGCAAGGTCGTGGCGCCGGCAGGCCGCAAGATTACAGCGCTCGCTGCCAAGCGCATTGCTGAGGGCGGTACGGATGAGCTTCTCGTTCCTTCGACCGCTCTCGAGGGCAAGTTCCTTGGCCGTGATATCGTCAACCGCGAGACGGGTGAGATTTACGGCGAAGCCGGTGACCTGCTTGAAGAGGAGCTCGTTGCCGAGCTGCGCGAGCAGGGCCAGAAGTCAATTGAAGTTCTCAACATTGACGGCGGCGATCGTGGTCCATGGCTGCGCAACACGCTGAAAGCTGACAAGAACGAGACGCGCTTCGAGGCGCTGTCTGACATCTATCGCGTCATGCGTCCTGGTGAGCCACCCACCCAGGAAGCTGCAGAAGCGCTGTTTGGTCAGCTCTTCTTCGATAGCGAGCGCTACGATCTTTCCGCGGTCGGCCGCGTGAAGATGAACATGCGCCTCAACATGGCGCTGGACGGCTATGAGCCCGCTGCGGACGATGTGCGCATCCTGCGCAAGGATGACATTGTCGGCGTCATGAAGGTTATTCTCGACCTGAAGGATGGCAAGGGCGAGGTCGATGATATCGACAATCTCGGTAACCGCCGGGTCCGCTCGGTCGGCGAGCTGATGGAGAACAATTACCGCATTGGTCTCGTGCGCATGGAGCGCGCGATCAAGGAGCGTATGTCGTCTGTCGATATCGACACGGTCATGCCGCATGACCTGATCAATGCGAAACCGGTTGTGGCATCCGTCCGCGAATTCTTCGGTTCCTCTCAGCTGTCTCAGTTCATGGACCAGACGAACCCGCTTTCGGAAATCACGCACAAGCGTCGCCTTTCGGCACTTGGCCCGGGCGGTCTCACCCGTGAGCGCGCAGGCTTCGAAGTGCGCGACGTTCACCCGACCCATTATGGCCGGATCTGCCCGATTGAGACGCCGGAAGGCCCGAACATCGGGCTGATCAACTCGCTCGCAACCCATGCACGTGTGAACAAGTATGGTTTCATTGAAAGTCCATACCGCAAGGTGGAAAAGGGTAAGCTGACGACTGAGGTGGTCTACCTGTCGGCGATGGAAGAGCACCGCTATGCGATCGCTCAGGCCAATGCCACGGTCAACGACAATGGCGAGCTTGAGAACGAGTTCGTCAACGCCCGCGTCAACGGCGAAGCGACGCTCGTTCCGCGCGAAGAGGTGGAATATATGGATGTGTCGCCGAAGCAGGTTGTTTCGGTGGCTGCAGCTCTCATTCCGTTCCTTGAAAACGACGACGCCAACCGCGCCCTGATGGGGTCGAACATGCAGCGCCAGGCAGTGCCGCTCGTTCGCTCCGAAGCGCCATTTGTCGGTACCGGCATGGAAGCTGTTGTGGCGCGCGACAGCCGCGCGGCTGTCGTGGCTCGCCGTTCCGGCGTGGTTGAACAGGTCGACGCGACCCGTATCGTGGTTCGGGCAACCGAAGACATCGACTCGGCCAAGTCAGGCGTCGATATCTATCGCCTGTCCAAGTTCCGTCGTTCGAACCAGAATTCGTGCATCAATCAGCGCCCCATCGTGCGCGTGGGCGATGAAGTGAAAGCGAATGACATCATTGCGGACGGCCCGTCCACCGATCTTGGTGAGCTGGCGCTTGGTCGCAACGTGCTCGTCGCATTCATGCCGTGGAACGGCTACAACTTCGAAGACTCTATCCTGATCTCCGAGCGCATTGTGAAAGACGACGTCTTCACGTCAATCCACCTCGAAGAGTACGAGATTGCGGCTCGCGATACCAAGCTCGGCCCGGAAGAGATCACCCGCGACATTCCGAACGTCGGCGAGGAAGCCCTTCGTAACCTCGACGAAGCCGGTATTGTGGCTGTTGGTGCCGAAGTGAAGGCTGGTGACATTCTCGTCGGCAAGGTCACGCCGAAAGGTGAGAGCCCGATGACGCCGGAAGAGAAGCTCCTCCGCGCCATCTTCGGTGAAAAGGCGTCTGACGTTCGTGACACCTCCCTGCGTGTTCCTCCGGGCGGCGCTGGCACGGTCGTCGAAGTCCGCGTCTTCAACCGTCACGGCATCGACAAGGACCAGCGCGCGCTCCAGATCGAGCGTGAGCAGATTGAGCAGCTTCAGGAAGATAAGGAAGACGAACAGAATATCCTTGAGCGCAACACGTTTGCGCGTCTGAAGGAACTGCTCGTCGGCAAGGAAGCTGCGGCTGGCCCGAAAGGCTTCAAGACCGGCAAGATCACCGAAGCGTCGCTGGAGGAAATCCGCGAGTCTCTCTGGTGGGACATCGCCCTGAAGTCCGAGAAAGCCCAAGGCGAGCTCGACCAGCTTCAGAGCCGTTTCGAAGAGTCGCTGCGTGAGCTCGAAGCTCGTTTCAATGACAAGGTCGACAAGGTCCAGCGCGGCGACGACCTGCCGCCGGGCGTGATGAAGGTTGTCAAGGTCTTCCTGGCCGTGAAGCGCAAGCTTCAGCCGGGCGACAAGATGGCTGGCCGACACGGCAACAAGGGTGTGATTTCCAAGATCAACCCGGCTGAAGACATGCCATTCCTGGAAGATGGCACGCCTGTCGACATCGTGCTCAATCCGCTCGGCGTGCCGTCACGGATGAACGTTGGCCAGATTCTCGAAACCCATATGGGCTGGGCCTCCAACGGTCTTGGTCGCATCGTCCAGAACGCTCTGGATGAGTGGCACGAGAACCATGACACCAAGGCGCTGCGCGAGACTGTTCAGATGGTCTACGGCCAGGAAGAAGAGATTCCGGAAACCGACGACGAGATCGTGGAACTGGCGTCCAACCTCGGCAATGGTGTTCCGATTGCGACGCCGGTTTTCGATGGTGCGCGTGAAAGCGACATCGTCGAAATGCTGGAGCGGGCAGGGTTGCACTCTTCCGGTCAGGTGACGTTGTATGATGGCCGTACCGGTGAAGCCTTCAAGCGTCCGGTCACTGTGGGCTACAAGTATCTGCTCAAGCTCCACCACCTGGTGGACGAGAAGATCCACGCCCGTTCGACCGGTCCATACTCGCTCGTTACGCAGCAACCGCTGGGCGGCAAGGCCCAGTTTGGTGGCCAGCGCTTCGGCGAAATGGAAGTCTGGGCCCTGGAAGCGTATGGCGCTGCCTACACGCTGCAGGAAATGCTGACCGTCAAGTCGGATGACACTGCTGGTCGTGCGAAAGTCTATGAAGCAATCGTACGCGGTGATGACACCTTCGAGGCCGGTATTCCGGAAAGCTTCAACGTCCTGATCAAGGAAATGCGCTCACTCGGCCTCAACGTCGAGCTGATCGAAGCCAATGAGGATGACGATGATGCGCCAGTGGCGGCCGAATAGGCCGCCGCAGGTGAACCAAGTCGAGTTGAACTGATTTTTATCCAGACCGGGCCTGGCCCGGTCGCACCCCTCCCGAGGAGCGGAAAATATGCGCCAAGACGTCGCCAGCATCTTCAACAATAACGCCCCAGCCCCAAGCTTTGAGGCGATCAAGATTTCCATTGCCAGCCCGGACAAGATCCGGTCCTGGTCGTCCGGCGAAATCAAGAAGCCGGAAACCATCAATTACCGGACCTTCAAGCCAGAGCGTGAAGGCCTGTTCTGTGCCCGCATCTTTGGCCCGATCAAGGACTATGAGTGTCTGTGCGGTAAATATAAGCGCATCAAATATCGCGGCATTGTCTGTGAGAAGTGCGGCGTTGAAGTCACCCTCGCAAAGGTTCGCCGCGAGCGCATGGGGCACATCGACCTTGCTGCGCCTGTTGCGCATATCTGGTTCCTGAAATCGCTTCCGTCCCGGATTTCGACCCTTCTCGACATGGCGCTTAAGGAAGTCGAGCGCGTGCTCTACTTCGAAAGCTATGTCGTCATCGAGCCAGGCCTGACGCCGCTCGAGCCGAACCAGCTCCTCACTGAAGAGGAGTATATGGAAGCTCAGGACGAGCACGGCGAAGATGCTTTCACCGCCATGATCGGTGCTGAGGCCATCCGCGAACTGCTTCGTGCCCTCGACCTGGAAACGCTGGCTGACCAGCTACGCGACGATCTGGCCGAGTCCACCTCCGAGCTGAAAACCAAGAAGTACTCCAAGCGTCTGAAAGTCGTTGAGGCCTTCCTCGCATCCGGCGCCAAGCCAGAATGGATGATCATGACGATTGTTCCGGTCATCCCGCCGGATCTTCGTCCGCTTGTCCCGCTGGATGGTGGCCGCTTTGCGACCTCTGACCTTAACGACCTCTATCGCCGTGTGATCAACCGGAACAACCGCCTGAAGCGCCTTATGGAACTTCGCGCGCCGGACATCATCATCCGGAACGAGAAGCGCATGCTTCAAGAGTCGGTTGATGCCCTGTTCGACAATGGCCGCCGTGGCCGCACGATCACCGGCACCAACAAGCGTCCGCTGAAGTCGCTCTCTGACATGCTGAAGGGTAAGCATGGCCGCTTCCGCCAGAACTTGCTCGGCAAGCGCGTCGACTATTCGGGCCGTTCGGTCATCGTCGTTGGCCCAAACATGAAGCTGCATGAGTGCGGCCTTCCGAAGAAGATGGCGCTCGAGCTGTTCAAGCCGTTCATCTATGCGCGCCTCGATGCAAAAGGTCTCGCCGGCACGGTGAAGGCTGCGAAGAAGCTCGTCGAGAAAGAAAAGCCCGAAGTCTGGGATATCCTCGAAGAAGTCATTCGCGAGCACCCGGTTCTCCTGAACCGCGCGCCAACGCTTCACCGCCTTGGTATCCAGGCGTTCGAGCCGAAACTCATCGAAGGCAAGGCGATCCAGCTTCACCCGCTCGTCTGTGCAGCGTTCAACGCTGACTTCGACGGTGACCAGATGGCCGTTCACGTCCCGCTTTCACTGGAAGCCCAGCTGGAAGCGCGCGTACTGATGATGTCGACGAATAACATCCTCTCGCCGGCCAATGGCAAGCCGATCATCGTTCCATCGCAGGACATCATTCTCGGCCTCTATTACCTGTCGCTCGACAAGGACAATGAGCCAGGCGAAGGCATGGCGATTTCCGACGTTGCCGAGCTTGAGCACGCCCTCAACAGCGGCAAACTCTCGCTACACGCCAAGATAAAGGCGCGCTTCGAAGGCGTCGACGAAGAAGGCAATGAAGAGGTTCGCGTCATCGATACGACGCCGGGCCGCTACATGATCGCTTCGCTCCTGCCAAAGATGAAGGGCATGCGACCTGAAGTCGTCAACGACCTGATGACCAAGAAGGCCATCTCGAAACTGATCGACGAGGTCTACCGGAACTGCGGCCAGAAGGCGACGGTCATCTTCTGTGACCAACTGATGGGTCTCGGTTTCCGCGAAGCGTGCAAGGCCGGCATTTCCTTCGGCAAGGACGACATGAAGATCCCTGCGGCGAAAGCCAAGCTGGTTGAAGAGACCCGCGAGCAGGTGTCCGAATATGAGCGTCAGTATGCGGAAGGTCTCATCACTCGCGGTGAGAAGTACAACAAGGTGGTCGACGCCTGGTCGACCTGTACTGACAAAGTTGCCGATGCGATGATGGATGCAGCCGGTGAAGCTGCCATCGACAAGAAGACCGGCCGCATGGAAGAGACGAATTCCGTCTTCATGATGGCCCACTCCGGTGCACGTGGTTCGAAGAACCAGATGAAGCAGCTTGCTGGCATGCGCGGCCTGATGGCCAAGCCATCGGGCGAGATCATCGAGACGCCGATCGTGTCGAACTTCAAGGAAGGCCTGACCGTCCTTGAGTACTTTAACTCGACCCACGGCGCTCGTAAGGGTCTTGCCGATACGGCTCTGAAGACGGCGAACTCCGGTTACCTGACCCGCCGCCTCGTTGATGTTGCCCAGGATTGTATCGTCAACGAAGACGATTGCGGAACCGACAAGGGCATCCAGATCGGAGCGGTCATGGAAGGTGCAGACGTGGTCGTGCCGCTGTCTGAGCGTATCCTTGGACGGACCGTTGGCGAAGACGTCAAGAACCCGAAAACGGAAGAACTTATCTGCCCGGCCAATACCTATGTTGACGAAGCGCTTGCGCTCGCCATTGAGGAAGCTGGCGTAGATGAGGTCAAGGTTCGCTCGCCGCTGACCTGTGAAACCAAGATCGGTGTCTGTGTCGCATGTTACGGCCGTGACCTGGCTCGCGGTACGATCGTCAATCGCGGCGAAGCGATCGGCGTCATCGCGGCTCAGTCGATCGGTGAGCCGGGCACGCAGCTGACCATGCGGACCTTCCACATCGGTGGTGCTGCAACGGTTGCTGAAGAAAGCTCCGTCGAGGCGGCGTTTGAAGGCAAAATCAAGTTCGACAATGGCGAAACGGTCACCAAGACGGACAAGACCCTGGTGGTCGTCGGTCGCCAGATGGCAGTCTCGGTGGTCGATGCTGACGGCCGCACCCGCCAGACCTTCAAGCCTGGTTACGGTACGCGCCTGCACGTCAAGGACGGTGCCAAGGTCAAGCCGGGCGACAAGCTTGCTGACTGGGATCCGTTCGCGCAGCCGCTCGTCTCGGAAATTCCGGGTGTCGCCAAGCTTATCGACGTGGTCGATGGCATGACGGCTCGCGACGAGACCGACGAAGCAACGGGCATCTCATCCCGCGTGATCGTCGATTATCGCGGCAGCAAGGGTAATGATTTGCGCCCATCTGTTCTCATCGTCGATGAGAAGGGGGAGGCCAAGACCCTGCCGAATGGTACAGAGGCCCGCTACCTGCTTTCGCCAGGTGCCATTCTCTCCGTCAATGACGGCGACGAAATCGGGGCGGGTGACAGCCTTGCGCGGACCGCAACCGGCGGTGCGAAGACCAAGGACATTACGGGTGGTCTGCCACGCGTGGCCGAACTCTTCGAAGCGCGTCGTCCGAAGGACAATGCTGTCATCGCTGATATTGATGGCCGCGTGTCCTATCTGCGCGACTACAAGAACAAGCGGAAGATCGCGATCATTCCGGAAGAAGAGGGTGCCGAAGCGGTCGATTACCTCGTTCCGAAAAACAAGCGCATCTCGTTCCAGGATGGTGACTTCATCCGCCGCGGTGAATACCTCGTGGACGGTAACCCGGCGCCTCAGGACATTCTGAGCTCGCTCGGTATCGAAGCGCTGGCTGATTACCTGGTAGATGAAGTCCAAAAAGTGTACCGCCTGCAAGGCGTGCCGATCAACGACAAGCACATCGAGGTGATCGTTCGCCAGATGCTGCAGAAGATCGAGATCACCGATCCTGGCACGACGACCCTCCTCAAGGGCGAACATGTCGACCTGCTGGAACTGGAAGAGGCCAATGCGGCCGTTCGCCGGTCCCGCAAGCAGGATCAGCGCGAGGCAACGGGCGTTCCGGTGCTGCTTGGTATCACCAAGGCATCGCTGCAGACCCGCAGCTTCATTTCGGCAGCTTCCTTCCAGGAAACGACCCGCGTGCTCACCGAAGCCGCCCTGCAGGGCAAGATGGACACGCTGGAAGGCCTCAAGGAGAACGTCATCGTCGGCCGGCTCATTCCGGCTGGTACGGGCGGTGGCATGCGGAACTTCCGCCGCATCGCCGGTCAGCGCGACGCCAAGCTCCGTGCGAAGCGTCGTCAGGCCGCCGAGGAGGCCGCAGCCGCTCTGCCAGCGCCTGACGCAGCAGAGTAGTTGCAGCTGGAGAGGCCTTGATCGCAGCCGTCACCGTCGAGGACACTTGACGTGAAGGTCGCAGGGTCTTAACACGCGCCGAACGCTGGCTGAGCCGATCTTCGCGGTCGGTTCCCGCGGCCCGGAATTGGGTGCCGCAAGGCTGGCATAGTACGGAATTGATGGTCCGGTGGGTCAATTCGTGGCCCAACCGGGCTATCTTGGTTTGAACTGGTCCGATGGGGCCACGAGAGAAAGAAGTCAAAAGGCCCTCATGCCCACGATTCAACAGCTGATCCGCAACCCGCGCAAGCCAAAGCCCGCGCGGTCCAAGACCCCCGCCCTCAAAGGCAATCCGCAACGCCGTGGCGTCTGCACGCGCGTCTATACAACGACGCCGAAGAAGCCGAACTCGGCCCTTCGTAAAGTGGCCAAGGTCCGCCTGACCACCGGGTTTGAATCGCTGTGCTATATTCCGGGCGAAGGCCATAACCTGCAGGAGCACTCCGTCGTGCTCATTCGCGGCGGTCGTGTGAAGGACCTTCCGGGTGTGCGCTATCACATCCTGCGTGGTGTCCTCGATACCCAGGGCGTCAAGAACCGTAAGCAACGCCGTTCGCATTACGGCGTGAAGAAACCGAAATAAGGGCTGCCAGTCATGTCACGTCGTCACCGCGCTGAGAAACGCCAGGTCCTTCCGGATCCGAAGTTCAAAGACATCATCATCACCAAGTTCATGAACCAGATCATGCAGGACGGTAAGAAGTCGACCGCCGAGCGTATCGTTTATGGTGCATTCGACCTGGTCGAGGAAAAGGCCAAGAAAGACCCTGTGGAAGTGTTCCACTCGGCCCTTGAAGCCATTTCGCCTTCCGTTGAAGTGCGCTCGCGCCGCGTTGGTGGTGCGACCTATCAGGTTCCTGTCGAGGTGCGCCCAGAGCGCCGCCAGGCTCTTGCTATCCGCTGGCTCGCTTCTGCGGCAAGCTCGCGCAATGAAAACACGATGCGTGAGCGTCTCGCTGGTGAGCTGCTCGACGCGTCGCAAGGCCGTGGTACTGCTGTGAAGAAGCGTGAAGACACGCACCGCATGGCGGAAGCCAACCGCGCCTTCTCCCACTACCGCTGGTAATCCCACTTTCATCGTTCCTCCCGGAACCAGACAATAAAGGTAATCCCATGGCCCGCGAATATCCGCTGGAGCGTTATCGTAACTTTGGCATCATGGCGCACATCGATGCCGGCAAGACGACGACGACCGAGCGCATCCTGTTCTATACCGGCAAGTCCCACAAGATCGGCGAAGTCCATGACGGCGCTGCAACCATGGACTGGATGGAGCAGGAGCAGGAGCGCGGAATCACGATTACCTCCGCTGCGACGACCACGTTCTGGGAGCGCACTGAGGACGGCAAGACGGCGCTTTCGCCGAAATTCCGCTTCAACATCATTGACACGCCAGGGCACGTTGATTTCACCATTGAGGTCGAGCGTTCGCTGGCTGTTCTCGACGGCGCTGTCTGTGTGCTTGACGCTAACGCAGGTGTTGAGCCTCAGACCGAGACTGTCTGGCGTCAGGCTGACCGCTACAAGGTCCCGCGTATCGTGTTCGTCAACAAGATGGACAAGACCGGCGCGGACTTCTTCAATTGCGTGAAGATGATCAAGGAGCGCACGGGCGCCCAGCCTGCTCCAATCCAGCTGCCAATCGGTGCTGAGAACGAACTTGAAGGCCATGTCGACCTGCTCACCATGAAGGAATGGGTGTGGGAAGGTTCTGACCTCGGCGCGAGCTGGGTTCTCAAGGACGTCCGCGACAGCCTCAAGGCCAAGGCTGAAGAAATGCGTGCCGAGCTCGTCGAGATTGCTGTCGAGCAGGACGAGGAAGCCATGGAAGCGTATCTGGAAGGCAATGAGCCTGATGTGGATACGCTGCGCAAGCTTATCCGCAAGGGTACGCTCTCCATGTCATTCGTGCCGGTGCTCGCTGGTTCTGCGTTCAAGAACAAGGGCGTCCAGCCGATGCTGAACGCTGTGGTCGACTATCTTCCGGGCCCGCTCGACGTGCCTGCCTATATGGGCTTCAAGCCGGGTGACGAGGACGAAGTTCGCAACATTGCGCGTCACGCCGACGATGCCGAGCCGTTCTCCGGCCTCGCCTTCAAGATCATGAACGATCCGTTCGTCGGCTCGCTCACCTTTGTTCGTATCTATTCCGGTACGATCAACAAGGGTGGCTCGATGCTGAACTCAACCAAGGGGAAGCAGGAGCGCATCGGTCGGATGATGATGATGCACTCGAACAACCGCGAGGAAATCGAGGAAGCGTTTGCCGGCGACATCATCGCGCTTGCCGGTCTCAAGGAAACCACGACGGGCGACACGCTTTGCGACAAGTCGAGCCCTGTCGTTCTCGAAACCATGACCTTCCCGGATCCGGTTATCGAGATTGCCGTCGAGCCGAAGTCGAAGGCTGACCAGGAAAAGATGTCCATCGGCCTGCAGCGTCTTGCTGCCGAAGACCCATCCTTCCGCGTCGAGACCGACATCGAGTCCGGTCAGACCATCATGAAGGGCATGGGCGAGCTTCACCTCGACATTCTCGTTGACCGCCTGAAGCGCGAATTCAAGGTCGAAGCGAATATCGGTCAGCCGCAGGTTGCCTATCGCGAAGCCCTCGGCCGCGCAGCAGAGATCAACTACACCCACAAGAAGCAGTCGGGTGGTTCTGGTCAGTTCGCTGAGGTCAAGATCCAGTTCGAGCCGCTCGAAGCCGGTTCCGGTTTCGTGTTCGAGAGCGCCATCGTTGGTGGTTCGGTGCCGAAGGAATACATTCCGGGCGTCCAGAAAGGTCTCGAGCAGGCCAAGGAAAACGGTCTTCTGGCTGGCTATCCTGTGACTGACTTCAAGGCGGTTCTCGTCGACGGCAAGTTCCACGACGTTGACTCCTCTGTCCTCGCCTTCGAAATTGCTGCCCGCGCAGCCTTCCGCGAGCTGAAAGGCCCGGGCGATCCGAAGCTGATGGAGCCTGTAATGAAGGTCGAAGTCATCACGCCTGAAGAATATATGGGCGATGTGATTGGCGACCTGAACTCCCGTCGCGGCCAAATCCAGGGCTCGAGCCCTCGCGGCAATGCCGTCGCGATTGGAGCCTTCGTGCCGCTGGTGAACATGTTCGGTTACGTGTCCAACCTGCGCGGCATGTCTCAGGGCCGTGCCCAGTTCACCATGCAGTTCGATCATTATGCTGAAGTGCCGAAGGCAGAAGCGCAGAAGATCGTCCAGGACCTGGCAGGCTAAGTGCCGCACTGAACGCCTGACGGGCTATCAACGTCGGGCGAGAACTGAAGTTTGAGTTTGAAGTGAAGGAGAGGCCCCATGGCCAAGGAGAAGTTTGAGCGGAACAAGCCGCACGTGAACATTGGCACGATCGGCCACGTTGACCACGGCAAGACGACGTTGACGGCAGCGATCACGATGACGATGGCGGAGACCTATGGCGGTGCGGCGAAGTCCTATGCGGACATCGACAATGCGCCAGAAGAGAAGGCCCGCGGTATCACCATCAACACCGCGCACGTCGAGTATGAGACCGAGAACCGTCACTATGCGCACGTCGACTGCCCGGGTCACGCTGACTATGTGAAGAACATGATCACGGGTGCAGCCCAGATGGACGGCGCGATCCTGGTTGTGAACGCTGCTGACGGCCCGATGCCGCAGACGCGCGAGCACATCCTGCTGGCCCGCCAGGTTGGCGTTCCGGCGCTGGTCGTGTTCCTGAACAAGGTCGACCAGGTCGATGATGAAGAGCTTCTCGAGCTCGTCGAGATGGAAGTTCGTGAGCTTCTGTCCTCCTACGACTTCCCGGGCGACGACATTCCGATCGTTGCCGGTTCTGCGCTGGCCGCTGTTGAAGGCCGCGACGCGAACATCGGCAAGGACAAGATCATCGAGCTGATGGCCGCGGTCGACGAGTACATCCCGACGCCAGAGCGTCCGCTGGACAAGCCGTTCCTGATGCCGGTCGAGGACGTGTTCTCGATCTCCGGCCGCGGTACGGTTGTGACCGGCCGTGTGGAGCAGGGCATCATCAAGGTTGGCGAGGAAGTCGAGATTGTCGGCATCCGCGACACGCAGAAGACGACGGTTACCGGCGTCGAGATGTTCCGCAAGCTGCTCGACCAGGGCCAGGCCGGCGACAATATCGGCGCGCTGATCCGCGGTATCGACCGTGAAGGCGTCGAGCGTGGCCAGGTGCTGTGTAAGCCAGGTTCGATCACGCCGCACACGACGTTCGAGGCTGAAGCCTACATCCTGACCAAGGAAGAGGGTGGCCGTCACACGCCATTCTTCACCAACTACCGTCCGCAATTCTACTTCCGTACGACGGACGTGACGGGTGTTGTGAAGCTTCCAGCGGACAAGGAAATGGTTCTGCCAGGCGACAACGTCAAAATGGAAGTCGAGCTCATCGCGCCGATTGCCATGGACCAGGGCCTGCGCTTCGCCATCCGCGAAGGCGGCCGCACCGTCGGTGCAGGCGTCGTCTCCAGCGTGACGAAGTAAGACACTCCGCAGCCCAAAAGGCTGACGATAATTCAAGGGCCGCTCCAAACGGGGCGGCCCTTTTTTCGTCTGGATGCAGGAAACTGCACTCATTGGGGCGGGACCTGGCCTGAATGTTAAGCGTTGTGCCGCTGGGTCAGCCATATCTAAAAGTGGCGGGCAACAGCGCGCCAAGAGTAGTTTCCGATTCGATGCCCCTTTCGCTGGCAAGCCTGACCGGCACGTCCGGGCCGGCGAATTCGGCGAGCCGCTGTCGGCAGCCGCCGCAGGGCGCTACCGGCCGGTCGGCATCGGCATAGATCAGGACTTCGAGTATTTCTGTGTCACCTGCCGCCACCATGGCGGATATGGCACCCGCCTCGGCACATGTCCCTTCCGGAAAGGAGGCGTTTTCGACATTGCAGCCCACATGGATGCCGCTGCGGCTTCGGATTGCAGCGCCAACGTGGAAGTCGGAATAGGGCGCGTGGGCATTTTCACGCACGGCGCGCGCCGCTTGAAGCAAGTCGTCACTCATTTCAGCTCCCCCGGTTCCGCGGTTCACGCAGCCCATTTTGGTCATAAGTTATGAAACGGGTCCAACTGAAAAGAGGTGATCCTGAATGACTTGCTGCTGGTCGCTGTAAAGATTCACCGTTGCGGTGTTGACGGCCCGATACAAATCCCATACACCGCGCCCTTCGAAGGGTCGGCTGTGCCTCGTGTGGCAAACGCTTCCCACCGAAACAGACAATTCAGCCGAATGCGTCAGGGCGCTCCATTATAGCGTGCGCCTAGGCGCGTCATTCATGTGGACGGGATACCGTACGATGGAAAAACAAAATATCCGGATCAGGCTGAAAGCCTTCGATCACCGCGCCCTCGATCTGTCGGCGAAGGAAATCGTGTCGACTGCGAAGCGCACTGGCGCTGACGTGCGTGGCCCGATCCCGCTGCCGACCCGCATTGAGCGTTTCACTGTGAACCGCTCTCCGCACATCGACAAGAAATCCCGCGATCAGTTCGAGATCCGCACGCACAAGCGTATCCTCGATATCGTGGACCCAACCCCGCAGACGGTTGACGCGCTCATGAAGCTCGACCTGTCGGCGGGTGTTGGTATCGAAATCAAACTTGAGGGAGCGCGCTAAGATGGCCCTTCCGGCTCAACGTTCCGGCGTTATTGCCCGCAAGCTGGGCATGACGCGTATCTTTAACGAGAATGGTCGTCACATTCCGGTGACCGTCCTTTCGCTTGATGGCTGTCAGGTTGTCGGCCTTCGCACCGACGAAGACCGGGAAGTCAGCGTCAATCGCGGAAAGAAGAAAGAAAAGGTCACTGTGACCCGTAATGACGGCTACACTGCTGTCGTGATGGGCGCGGGCGAAGCCAAAGCCAAGCGTACGGCGAAAGCCCAACGTGAAGCTTTTGCCAAGGCCGGTGTCGCGCCGAAGCGCAAGCTCGTGGAGTTTCGCGTGAGCGGCGATCTGCCTGAAGTCGGTGCAGAAGTTGTTGCAGACCACTTTGCGGTCGGTCAGCGCGTCGACGTTGCTGGCGTTTCGCTAGGCCGCGGTTTCTCTGGCGCCATGAAGCGCTGGAACTTTGGTGGCCTTCGTGCTTCACATGGTGTTTCCATTTCTCACCGTTCCCACGGTTCGACTGGCCAGTGTCAGGATCCGGGCAAGGTGTTCAAAGGGAAGAAGATGGCCGGTCACTATGGTGTCGACCGTGTCACCGTCCAGAATCTCGAGGTCGTTCGCACCGACGCTGAGCGCGGCATCATCCTCGTGAAGGGCGCAATCCCTGGTCATGACGGTTCATATGTCGAAGTTCGCGACGCGGTGAAAAAGGCTCTTCCTGAGGATGCGCCTGCTGCTGGTTCGTTCCGCGCCAAAGGTGGCACTGAGAAAAAGGTAGAGGCCGAGGAATCGGAGGCTGGTGAATAATGGAACTCGCAGTCAAAACTCTGGACGGCAAAGCCGCGGGCAAGGCGACAGTTGATGAGGCCGTATTCGGCCTGACCGACATTCGCGCCGACCTGCTGCATCGCACGGTCCGTTGGCAGCTGGCGAAACGCCAGGCTGGCACGCACAAGACCCAGTCGCGCGACGAAGTCTCCGTCACGACCAAGAAATTTATCCGCCAGAAAGGGTCTGGCGGCGCTCGCCACGGTTCGCGCAATGCGCCCATCTTTGTGGGTGGTGCGGTTGCTCATGGTCCTCGTGTCCGCAGCCACGCACACGACCTGCCGAAGAAGGTTCGCAAGCTCGCTCTGGCGCATGCGCTTTCTGCGAAGGTCAAGGGCGACGCGCTGATCATCATCGATGATGCGAAGCTCGATGCTGCGAAGACGAAAGAACTGTCCGCCAAGTTCAAGGGGCTTGGTGTTGATAATGCCCTGATTATTGCCGGCACCGAAGTTGACGACAACTTCGCAAAGGCCGCGCGCAACATTCCAAATATCGACGTGCTGCCGGTTGCTGGCCTCAACGTCTACGACATCCTGCGCCGCAAGCAGCTTGTTGTGACCAAGAGCGCTCTTGAGGGCATCGGTGCTCGCTTCGAAGCGAAAGCCAAGGAAGGGAAATAAGCCATGGCTGACGTGAAGGCACACAATTACGATACGCTGCTCGCTCCGGTCATTACGGAAAAGTCGACCCTGCTTGCAGAAGAAAACAAGATCGTTTTCTCCGTTCCCCTGTCCGCCAACAAGAAGGACATCAAGGAAGCGGTTGAGGCGCTGTTCAAAGTGGACGTGACCAAGGTCAACACGATCAAGGTCAAAGGCAAGACCAAGCGCTTCCGTGGGAAGCTCGGGTTCCGCTCTGACACCAAAAAAGCGATCGTCACCCTGAAAGACGGACAGTCCGTCGACATCACGACCGGACTGTAGGAGAGCAAGTATGGCACTCAAGACTTTCAATCCGACCTCCCCAGGCCAGCGCCAGCTCGTCATTGTTGACCGCTCGGAGCTGCACAAGGGCCGTCCGGTCAAATCGCTGACCGAAGGCCTCACCAAATCGGGTGGTCGTAACAATCTCGGACGCGTGACCGCACGCGGTATCGGTGGCGGCGCCAAGCGTCTCTATCGCAAGGTCGACTTCAAGCGCACCCGCTGGGATGTCCCAGCGACGGTCGAGCGCCTTGAGTATGATCCAAACCGCACGGCTTTCATCGCCCTGATCAAGTATCAGGACGGCGAGCAGTCCTACATCATCGCGCCGCAACGTCTTGCGATCGGCGACACGGTGGTGACTTCCAAGACGGCAGACATCAAGCCGGGCAACGTTCTTCCGCTGAAGAACATTCCCGTCGGAACGATTATCCACAATGTGGAAATCAAGCCTCAGAAGGGCGGTCAGATCGCCCGTTCCGCCGGTACCTATGTTCAGCTGGTTGGCCGTGACGCCGGCTATGCCCAGATCAAGCTGTCTTCGGGCGAGCTTCGCATGGTGCCGGACAGCTGCCTGGCAACTGTCGGCGCAGTGTCGAACCCGGACAATATGAACAAGGTCCTCTCCAAGGCCGGTCGTTCCCGCTACCTCGGCAAGCGCCCGAAGGTTCGCGGTGTTGCGATGAACCCGGTTGATCACCCGCACGGTGGTGGTGAGGGCAAGACCTCCGGTGGCCGTCACCCGGTGACGCCTTGGGGTAAGAAAACCCGCGGTCCTAAGACCCGCAAGACCCAGGCTTCGGATCGTCTGATCATCCGTCGCCGCAACGCGAAACGCTAGGGAGCGAGAGATATGCCACGTTCCGTTTGGAAAGGTCCGTTCGTCGACGGCTATCTGCTCAAGAAGGCAGAAAAAGCTCAGGCTTCCGAGCGCCGTGAGGTCATCAAGACCTGGTCGCGCCGGTCGACAATCATGCCGCAATTCGTTGGCCTGAACTTTCAGGTCCACAATGGCAACAAGTTCGTCCCAGTCCTCGTCACAGAGGAAATGGTTGGTCACAAATTCGGTGAGTTCGCGCCGACCCGTACCTATTACGGTCATGGCGCCGACAAGAAAGCGAAGAGGAAGTAGCCATGGCTAAGGCAAAGAATCCTCCCCGTCAGGCTTCGAACGAGTCTCGCGCCGTTCTGCGCATGTATCGCTCCAGCCCGCAGAAGCTGAACCTCCTGGCTCAGCAGATCCGTGGCATGCCGATCCAGCGCGCGCTGAACGAGATGAAATTCTCGCGCAAGCGTGCCGCCCAGGACGTCTACAAGGTGCTCTGGTCGGCCATGTCGAACGCCGAGAACAACCACAATCTTGACATCGACAGCCTGGTCGTCGCTGAAGCCCATGTCGGCAAGAATCTCGTCATGAAGCGTATCCGCGCTCGTGCACGTGGCCGCGCGGCTCGCATCATGAAACCCTTCTCGCAGCTGACCATCGTGCTGCGCGACACATCTGTTGAAGCGGAGGCCGCATAATGGGCCAGAAGATTAACCCCGTTGGTCTGCGTCTCGGTATCAACCGGACCTGGGACAGCCGCTGGTATGCCGACACGGCAGACTATGGCCGCCTGGTTCACGAAGACCTGAAAATTCGCAACACGATCAAGGATCAGCTGAAGCAGGCTGGTATCTCCCGCATCGTCATCGAGCGCCCGCACAAGAAGTGCATCGTCACGATCCACACCGCTCGTCCGGGCCTCGTGATCGGCAAGAAGGGTGCGGATATCGAAGTGCTTCGCAAGAAGCTCTCAAAGATGACGGAAGACGAAGTTCGCGTGAACCTCGTAGAGATCCGGAAGCCTGAGATCGACGCGACCCTGGTTGCCGAAGACATTGCTCGCCAGCTCGAGCGCCGCGGTTCGTTCCGCCGCGCCATGAAGCGCGCGATCCAGAACTCCATGCGCCTCGGCGCGCTTGGTATTCGTGTCATGGTTTCCGGCCGTCTCGGCGGCGCAGAGATTGCGCGCACCGAGCAGTATGCAGAAGGCTCCGTGCCGCTGCACACGCTTCGCGCCGACATCGACTATGGCACCGCCGAAGCAGAGACGACCTACGGCATCATTGGCGTGAAGGTCTGGATCTACAAAGGCGAGATCATGGAACATGACCCGATGGCACAGGACAAGAAGGCCGAAGATTCCGGTCAGGCCCGTGCCCGTTCGACCAACCAGCGTGGACCGGCTTCCGGCCCGCAAGGCGCAGGAGCTTAACCGATGCTGCAGCCAAAACGCACAAAATACCGTAAGGCCTTCAAGGGCCGGATCACGGGCAACGCCAAGGGCGGCTACACGCTGAACTTTGGCAGCTTCGGCCTCAAGGCGCTCGAGCCAGAGCGGGTGACCGCTCGTCAGATCGAAGCGACCCGCCGTGCTGTGACCCGCGAAATGAAGCGTCAGGGCAAAGTCTGGATCCGCGTATTCCCGGACACGCCGGTCACGGCGAAGCCGATCGAAGTTCGTATGGGTAAGGGTAAGGGCTCGGTAGACCGTTGGGTCGCCCGCGTTGCTCCTGGCCGTATCCTGTTCGAGATCGATGGTGTTCCGGATGCTGTCGCCATTCAGGCTCTGAAGCTCGGCGCCGCAAAGCTGCCGGTCAAGACCAAGATCATCAAGCGCATTGAGGGGATCTAGAGATGAAAATCGCTGATTTGCGTTCCAAGAGCACCGACCAGTTGAAGGATCAGCTCGTCCAGCTCAAGAAAGAACAGTTCAACCTCCGCTTCCAGCAGGCCACCGGCCAACTGGAAAAAACGGCCCGCATGAAGGAAGTCCGCCGCGACATCGCTCGCGTCAAGACGCTCCTCAGCGAACAGGCCAAAGCGGAAGCAGAGGCGTAGGAGAGAGTCATGCCGAAACGCGTAATGGAAGGCGTTGTGGTGTCCACCAAGCAGGACAAGACGGCTGTGGTCCGCGTTGACCGCACCTTCCTCCATCCTGTGATGAAGAAGATCGTGCGCCGCTCGAAGAAATACCACGCTCATGACGAGGGCAATGTTGCCGTCGAAGGTCAGCGCGTCACCATTCAGGAGTGCCCACCGCGCTCGAAACTGAAGACGTGGGAGCTGGTTGCTGGAGAAGGGGCTGACTCATGATCCAGATGCAATCCAACCTCCGCGTTGCGGACAATTCCGGCGCACGCCGAGTCCAGTGCATCAAGGTGCTGGGTGGTGCAGGCCGCCGCTATGCGTCCGTGGGCGATATCATCGTCGTGTCGATCAAGGAAGCGATTCCAACCGGCCGCGTAAAGAAAGGCGATGTACGCCGCGCCGTCGTCGTCCGCGTCTCGAAAGACATTAACCGCCCCGACGGTTCGACCATCCGTTTCGACACCAATGCCGCTGTGCTGGTGAACAATAATGGTGAGCCGATCGGTACCCGTATCTTCGGACCGGTTCCGCGCGAGCTTCGCGCCAAGAATCACATGAAGATCGTCTCTCTGGCTCCGGAGGTGCTGTAACCATGGCTGCCAAAGTGAAAAAAGGTGACCGCGTGATTGTCACGACGGGCCGCAACAAGGGCGCCCAGGGCGAAGTGCTGAAAGTGCTTCCCGCTGAGAACCGTGTTGTTGTTCAGGGTGTGAACGTTGTGAAGCGCCACCAGAAGCCGGGTCAGATGGACCCAGGTGGCATCAAGACGTTCGAAGCGCCGATCCATGTCTCCAATGTGGCGATCATGGACCCGCGTGATGGCAAGCCGACCCGCGTCGGTTTCAAGGTAGACGAGCATGGCCGCAAGACGCGCTATGCCAAACGTTCTGGCGAGTCGATCTGATGTCCAAGAATTACGAACCCCGTCTGAAGACGAAGTACGCTAAAGAGATCCGGGCCAAGCTCCAGGAGCAGTTCAACTACTCCAATGACATGCAGGTCCCGAAGCTCGACAAGGTCGTGATCAACATGGGTGTCGGCGAAGCTGTCGCTGACTCCAAGAAGATCAAGACCGCGCTTGCCGAGCTCGAGAAGATCGCTGGTCAGAAGCCGGTGCCGACCAAGGCCCGCAAGTCCATCGCAGGCTTCAAGCTGCGCGACGGTATGGTCATCGGTGCCAAGGTTACGCTGCGCCGTGACCGGATGTTCGAGTTTCTCGACCGTCTGACCAACATGGCCTTGCCACGCGTGAAGGACTTCCGCGGTCTGAACGGCAAGAGCTTCGATGGTCGTGGCAACTTCGCCATGGGCCTGAAAGAGCAGATCGTTTTCCCGGAAATCAACTATGACGACGTGGAAGACATTCGCGGTATGGACATCATTGTCTGCACCACCGCTAAAACGAACGAAGAAGCCAAGGCGCTGCTCGCGCATTGCGGCTTCCCGTTCCGGAACTAGCGCTTGAGGACGAAACGATATGGCTAAGAAAAGCGCAATTGAGAAGAACGAGAAGCGTCGCAAGATGGTCGCCAAGTATGCGGCTCGTCGCGCGAAGCTGAAAGCGATTGCGGTGGATGAAGATGTTCCACTGGAAGAGCGCTTTCAGGCTCGCCTGAAACTGGCTGAGCTTCCGCGCAACTCCGCACCGAACCGCGTTCGTAACCGCTGCCAGGTGACAGGCCGTCCGCGTGGTTATTATCGCAAGATGAAAATGTCGCGTATCGCACTTCGCGAGCTCGGCTCGCTCGGCATGGTGCCGGGCCTCGTGAAGTCAAGCTGGTAGGAAAGGAGGACCAAGATGAACATTTCCGATCCCCTTGGCGATCTCCTGACCCGTATCCGCAATGCGCAGATGCGTGGCATGACGAAGGTTGTCTCGCCGTCTTCCAAACTGCGGATCCGCGTCCTCGACGTGCTCCAGTCTGAAGGCTACATCCGTGGCTACACGGAAGTCGAAAAAGACGGTCACAACAATGTCGAGATCGAGCTCAAGTATTATGATGGCGCACCTGTCATCTCCGAGATCCGCCGGGTCTCGAAGCCAGGTCGCCGGGTTTATTCGTCGGTGAATGATCTGCCGCTGGTCCGTAACGGACTGGGCATCTCCATTCTCTCTACGTCCAAGGGGGTCATTTCCGACGCCGTTGCACGCAATGAGAATGTGGGTGGCGAGATCCTTTGCCGGGTATTCTAGGACGAGGATGAACTGATATGTCCCGTATTGGAAAACTCCCAATTCCGGTCCCGAACGGCACGACCGTTACGCTGAACGGCAATACGATCGAAGCCAAGGGCCCGAAAGGCAACCTCGCCTTCACCGTGTCCGACCTGATGTCGGCCGAGATCAAGGACGGCGAAGTCCAGATCATGCCACGCGAGAACTTCGTGAAAGAAGCGAATGAGCGCATCAAGGCAAATGACGAGAAGGGTCGCAAGAAGATGACCTTCGCTGAGGCGCTGGACCCAAAAGTCCGCACCCAGTGGGGCACGGCTCGTGCGAACGCTGCCAACGTCATCAACGGTGCCGCCACAGGCTTCTCGAAGACGCTGGAACTCGTCGGCGTTGGTTATCGCGCACAGATGCAGGGCAATGACCTGAAACTGTCGCTCGGTTATTCGCATGACGTGATCTTCAAGGCACCGGAAGGCATCAAGATTGAAGCCCCCAAGCCGACTGAAGTCATCGTTTCGGGCGCAGACAAGCAGGCTGTCGGCCAGGCTGCTGCCGAGATTCGCCAGTTCCGTAAGCCAGAGCCGTTCAAGGGCAAGGGCGTGCGTTACCAGGGCGAATATGTCCGCCGCAAGGAAGGCAAGAAGAAGTAACCGCCATGAAGACGACACGCGAAAAATCCATCCGTCGCGCGCAGCGCACCCGCACGAAGCTCCGCAAGCTCGCCTCTGGCAAGCCGCGTCTTTCGGTTGCCCGCTCGCACAAGAATATTTCCGCCCAGATCATCGATGATGAGAAGGGTCTGACGGTTGCTGCAGCCTCAACGCTCGAGAAAGACCTTCGCACCAAGCTGAAGTCCACGAGCGACACCGCAGCTGCCCAGCACATTGGTGAACTCATCGCAGAGCGCGCCAAGAAAGCGGGCGTCGAAGACGTCGTTTTCGATCGCGGCAGCTACATGTTCCACGGCCGGGTTAAAGCCCTGGCAGACGCCGCCCGCGAGGGCGGTCTGAAGTTCTAGGAGGCCGATATGGCAGAAGAACAGGGCAGAGGTCGCGGCCGCGGACGCGGACGTCGTGACGACCGCCAGGAAGAGCAGAGCGAATTTGTCGACAAGCTCGTCGGCATCAACCGCGTCGCCAAGACGGTGAAGGGCGGTAAGAATTTCGGCTTTGCTGCACTGGTCGTCGTTGGCGACCAGAAGGGCCGCGCAGGCTTCGGCAAGGGCAAGGCCCGCGAAGTGCCTGAAGCGATCCGCAAGGCAACCGAAGACGCAAAACGCAACATGGTTCGTGTTGCGCTTCGCGAGGGCCGAACGCTGCATCATGACGGCAAGGGCCGTTGGGGTGCAGGCAAGGTCATCCTTCGCGCAGCGCCTCCCGGCACCGGCGTGATCGCTGGCGGCCCGATGCGCGCTGTCATGGAAGTGCTCGGCATTCAGGACGTCGTTGGCAAGTCGACCGGCTCGTCCAACCCGTACAACATGGTTCGCGCAACCTTCGCGGCGCTCAAGGAGCAGGCAAGCCCGCGCTCCGTTGCGTCCAAGCGTGGCCTCAAGGTCCAGGATATTGTTGGCCGCCGCACCGATGGTGCGTCCGAAGCCGGCATTTCCGAAACCGCCTGATTTAGAAAAGGGTTCTGATCATGGCAAAGAAGAAGTCAGATACGGTCACGGTTCGCCAGACAGGCAGCCCGATCCGTCGCAAGCCAGAGCAGCGTCAAACGCTTGTCGGCCTCGGTCTCAACAAGATCGGCCGTGAGCGTCAGCTTGAAGACACCCCGGCCGTGCGTGGCATGATTGCCAAGGTGTCTCACCTTATTGAAGTCGTAGAAGAGTAGGCGTATAGGGGCGACCCTTTTCAGCGCCAGTCAGGAATAGACCGATGAAACTCAACGAACTCTCCCCAAATGCGGGATCGACCCAGAACCGCCATCGCGTGGGCCGCGGCGTCGGCTCCGGCAAGGGCAAGACTGGCGGTCGCGGTGTCAAAGGCCAGAAGGCTCGTTCGGGCGTTGCCCTGAATGGCTTCGAAGGCGGCCAGATGCCAATCTATATGCGTCTGCCGAAGCGTGGCTTCACTGCCCGCAACTCGAAGGACCATGCCTGGGTCAATCTTGGACGTCTCACCAAGGCGATCGAAGCTGGCAAGCTCAAGGCTGGCGATATCACCGAAGAGACGCTGGTTGCATCCGGTGTCATCCGCCGCGTGAAGGACGGTGTTCGTCTCCTCGCAAAGGGTGAAGCGCCGAAGAAGGCAAACATCACTGTCACGGGCGCCAGCAAGGCCGCGATCGAAGCGATCGAGAAGGCCGGCGGCAAGGTTACTGTGACGGGGCCGGTGGCGGCGGAAAAAGCAGAGTAATCTGCGGCTTTTTCGTTCGCACACCTTCACAAACAGCATTTCGCCGCCGATGTATTGGCGGCGATTTCATTTCCGGTAGGAGGGGCACTTGGCCACAGCCGCAGAGCAAATGGCGCGAAACATGAATTTCGGCACCTTCGCGAAAGCGAAGGATCTTCAGGCCCGAATCCTGTTCACGCTCTTCATTCTCGTTCTCTATCGTCTTGGAACGTTCATTCCCGTTCCTGGCGTTGACCCCAATCAGTTTGCACAATTCTTCCAGCAGCAGCAGGGCGGCATGCTCGGCTCGCTGAACATGTTCGCTGGCGGCGCCGTCGAGCGGATGAGTGTGTTTGCGCTCAACGTGATGCCTTACATTACGGCGTCCATCATCGTGCAGATGATGACAAGCGCTGTGCCTTCGCTTGAAAAGCTGAAGAAAGAGGGCGAGTCGGGCCGCAAGCAGATCAACCAGTATACGCGCTATCTCACTGTCGGATTCGCCTTCTTCCAGGGCTTTGGCATCGCCATGGGCCTTTCGGGCGTGGCGTATGAAGGCATTGCGACCTGGTTCTTTGTATTGACCGCTGTGACGACGTTCGTTGGCGGCACAATGTTCCTGATGTGGATGGGTGAACAGATCACCGCGCGCGGTATCGGCAACGGCATCTCGCTGATCATCTTCGCAGGCATCATTGCCGAAATGCCGAAGGCGATTGTGAACCTCTTTGCCGGCGGCCGTGAGCAGGGCGTCAATGTCGTCTTCGTGGCGCTTGTCCTTCTACTCGTCATTGCGCTCGTCCTTTTCATTGTCTTCATCGAGCGCTCGCAGCGCCGCGTCCTGATCCAGTATCCGAAGCGCCAGGTCGGCAATCAGATGCAGCAGGGCCAGAGCTCGTTCATGCCGCTGAAGCTCAATACGTCGGGTGTCATCCCGCCAATTTTCGCCATCGCGATCCTGATGCTGCCGATGACGGCTGTCGGCCTGACCGGTGGTAATACGATGGCCCCAGGTACCGGCGTCGAGCAGGGCCCTGGCATCATCCAGTGGCTGGCCCTTCACTTCTCGCCGGGCAGCTGGACCTACATCATCACTTACGGTGTGCTGGTCGCATTCTTCTGCTTCTTCTACACTTCGATCATGTTCAACCCGCAGGAAACCGCAGACAATCTGCGCAAGTATGGCGGCTTCGTCCCTGGCATCCGTCCGGGCAAGAACACGGCTGCCTATTTCGATTATGTGCTGACGCGCCTCACCACGATCGGCGCCATCTATCTGGTCTTCGTCTGTCTGCTTCCAGAAGTGCTGCGGCGATACGTTCCGGAAATTCCTTTCTATATTGGTGGCACATCGCTTCTCATCGTTGTATCCGTTACGATGGATACAGTGACACAGATCCAGTCCCACTTGATCGCGCATCAATATGAAGGGCTGATCAAGAAATCGCGGCTGGGAGGTAAGCGCAGACGATGAATTTGATACTCTTCGGACCACCGGCGGCCGGAAAGGGCACGCAGGCAAAACGCCTTGTCGAGGAACACGGCTACATTCAGCTTTCGACGGGCGACATGCTGCGCGCAGCGCGCGCATCAGGATCTGAGCTTGGCAATCGCGTTGCAAAGATCATGGACGAGGGCGGCCTGGTGTCAGATGAAATCGTCATCGATCTGATTGATGAGCAGCTCGGCATCCATACCGATGCGCCAGGCTTCATCTATGACGGATTTCCGCGCACGGTTGGTCAGGCGCACGCGCTCGACAATCTGCTGAAAACCCGTGGGTCGCAAGTCGACCGCGTGATCCGGCTGGTCGTCGACGAAGCCCAACTGCTGAAGCGGGTGACCAAGCGCTTTGAGGAGCAGGGACGCAAGGACGACAACCCGGAGACTTTTGCTGCGCGCCTTGATAAGTATAATCAGGATACCGCACCTCTCATTCCGCTTTATGCGGAACGAGGCATCCTTCGCGAAGTCGACGGAATGGCGTCGATTGATGAGGTTACACAAGGCGTCGAGAAGGCGCTGAAAGAGACCGCATAAAGCCGCATTTCACCAGTTGACGCGGCGATTTGCAGGTCTATAACGACGCACTTCGTTAAGAGGTCGGGTTCGCGCGCGCGAAGCGTTGGTTTTCGTTTCGCGCCGAGCCCGTTTTTCGCAGTTTAGGAGATGAGGCCCGTGGCCCGTATTGCAGGTGTAAACATTCCAACGAACAAGCGCGTTGAAATTGCGCTTCGTTACATTCACGGGATTGGTCCGGCCAAAGCCCGCGAGATCACTGAGAAGATTGGTATCGAGTCGCACCGCCGCGTGGCCGACCTCACCGACGCTGAAGTGATCCAGATCCGCGAAACCATCGATTCCGACTATATGGTGGAAGGTGACCTTCGCCGCGAAGTCTCGATGAACATCAAGCGTCTCATGGACCTTGGCTGCTACCGTGGTCTGCGCCACCGCAAGCGCCTTCCGGTTCGTGGTCAGCGCACTCACACCAACGCTCGCACCCGCAAGGGTCCGGCAAAGCCGATTGCCGGTAAGAAGAAGTAGGACCAGACTGATATGGCTCGTGATACGACCCGCGTTCGCCGCCGCGCCCGCAAGAATATCTCTTCCGGCGTTGTCCATGTGAACTCGAGCTTCAACAACACCATGGTGACAATTTCCGACGCTCAGGGAAATACGATTTCCTGGTCTTCGGCCGGTGCCATGGGGTTTAAGGGCTCGCGCAAATCGACCCCTTATGCTGCCCAGGTGGCTGCTGAGGATGCGGCGAAGAAAGCGCAGGAGCACGGCCTTCAAACCGTAGAAGTCAATGTTCGTGGTCCCGGTTCGGGCCGTGAGAGCGCCCTTCGCGCGCTGCAGGCTGCCGGCCTGACCATCACATCGATCCGTGACACCACACCAATTCCGCACAATGGATGCCGCCCGCCAAAACGCCGCCGCGTCTAGGCCCAAGCTTTATCCATTAACAGACTAAGGAGGCCGTGAATGGCCGATACCGCGACCAGCGTGAATGACCGTAACTGGAAAGAACTGATCCGCCCGAACCGCCCGAAGGTGGAAGCAGGCCGTGATCCGCGCCGTCATGCCAAACTCGTCATCGAGCCGCTTGAGCGCGGCTTCGGCACGACCCTTGGCAACGCGCTTCGCCGCGTTCTCCTGTCCTCTCTGCAAGGTGCAGCGATCACGGGCGTCCAGATTGATGGTGTCGTTCACGAATTCTCGTCCATTCCAGGCGTTCGCGAAGACGTCACGACAATCGTCCTGAATCTCAAGCAGATCGCCATCGACATGGTTTCGGATACACCGAAGCGCATGATCCTGAAGGCCGACGGCAAGGGCGAAGTGAAAGCTGGACAGATCGAGACCTCGGGCGATGTGAAGATCCTCAACCCGGACCTGGTTATCTGCACCCTTGATGAGGGCGCGTCTGTGCGCATGGAATTCACCGTTGCAACCGGTAAGGGCTATGTGCCTGCCGATCAGAGCCGTCCGGAAGACGCCCCGATTGGCTTCGTGCCGGTTGATGCAATCTATTCGCCGGTCCGCCGCGTCGGATATGCCGTTGAAGATACCCGTGAGGGCACCGTCCTCGACTATGACAAGCTCACGCTGACGGTCGAGACCGATGGCTCCATCACACCGGAAGATGCCGTGGCTTACGCGGCCCGCATCCTTCAGGACCAGCTGCAACTCTTCATCACCTTCGATGAGCCTGAAACCGAATCCGCTTCCTCAAGCGAAGAAACCGATCTCGGCTTCAACCCGGTTCTTCTCAAGAAGGTCGACGAGTTGGAATTGTCTGTTCGTTCGGCAAACTGCCTGAAGAACGACAACATTGTGTACATTGGCGACCTCATCCAGAAGTCCGAAGCGGAAATGCTCCGCACTCCGAACTTCGGCCGCAAGTCGCTGAACGAGATCAAGGAAGTGCTCGCTGGCATGGGGCTGCACCTCGGCATGGAAGTGCCGGACTGGCCACCAGAAGACATCGAGGCACTTGCCAAGAAATACGACGACCACCTCTAACCGTCCGCCCGGGAGGGCGCGCAGGAGACCGAAATGGCCCACGCAATTGCACATCGCAAGCTGAACCGCACGACATCGCATCGCAAGGCGATGTTCGCGAACATGGCAGCGTCGCTCATTGAGCATGAGCAGATCGTGACGACCCTTCCGAAGGCGAAGGAACTCAAGCCGATCATGGACAAGCTTGTGACCCTGGCGAAGAAGGGCGACCTTGCCTCTCGTCGCCGCGCGATTGCGCAGGTTCGCAACAAGGATGCCGTCCAGAAGCTGTTCGACGTCTTCGGCGACCGCTACAAGGACCGTAATGGTGGTTACACCCGTGTCCTCAAAGCCGGCTTCCGTCACGGTGACAATGCTCCGGTTGCTGTCATCGAACTTGTTGACCGCGATGAAGATGCAAAAGGCGCGAAAGACCGTGCCCGTCACGAAGCTGAGCTTGAGGCAATGGACGAAGAATAAGACCGTACGCCTTGAAAGAATTGAGAACCCGCCCGGTCTTGCCGTGGCGGGTTTTTCTTTGTGGTCAGGCGCTCGGTGACCACAAGTGCTTCAGCAGTGCGGCGAATTGGTCGGCCTTTTCGACGATTGACCAGTGGCCTGCATCTGCATGGCGGTGGAGTGGGATGCCTGTTTCGGCGCAGAATTTCTCAGCCGTCGCGACCGGTACAAACGGGTCCTTGTCGCCCCAGAACACAAGACCGTTTCTCGGGAGGCGGTCGAGATCCTTTGACCATTCATCAGCGGCATTTTTTGCAGAGCGATAGAGTTTCAGGATTGCCCGACGCATGTGTGGCGTCCAGTACGAGGCCTCCTTTCGGGCAAGTGTCGCGGGTAGGCCGGCCTCAGCGAGGGCCTCTGCGAGACGAGCCGGACTGGTGAGTGACATGAAGGCTTCGCCGAGCAGTGGCGTCTGCCAGATACGCGCCGTGCGGTGCCATCTATAGTCCTTTTGCGGCAAGGCATTGGCCACGGCCCAGCTGCGCACGAGGTCAGGCCTCAGGCACGCGGCCCTGATTACGAGCAGTGCGCCCCAGTCGTGCCCAACAAGGTCGACAGGTGCGCCTGCTGCCTCCATTTCGCTGATCAGCCAGTCGACATATGCGTCTTTTGTGCAGGAAAAGCCTTTGGGTGCGGGTGCTGTGAAGCCGGGGAGGGAAGGTGCGCGTACCATTCCCTCATCTAGCGCCAACTCGCCCAGCAGGGGCTCCCACATGGCTGGCGTATCAGGAACGCCATGAACGAATATCTTCATGGTGCGGGCTCCTCCTTGCTTGGCCGGATATCGTGATCCAATCAGCACTGTTTCTCAAGACTGCAGTGGTTGCGTGGATGTTTCCCCGCCGGAACACTTGCTCTCAGGGGCGTTCCCTTGGCATTGTATTTTCAACGATTTGGAGGAGATTTTCCATGAAGACGCCTATCACCGAGATGTTTGGCATTCAGCACCCGATTGTCCAGGGCGGCATGCACTATGTCGGGTTTGCGGAAATGGCTGCAGCAGTGTCCAATGCCGGCGGGCTCGGCATCATCACCGCCCTGACGCAGAAGACACCGGCAGACCTTGCCAATGAAATCGCCCGGTGCCGGGACATGACGGACAAGCCGTTCGGCGTGAACCTCACCTTCCTGCCATCGGTCAACCCGCCGGATTATCCTGGATATATCAAGGCGATCATCGAGGGCGGCGTGAAAGCGGTTGAGACTGCAGGTAACAACCCGGCCCAGGTTCTTCCTGTCCTGAAGGACAATGGCATCAAGGTAATCCATAAGTGCACGGCCGTCCGCCATGCACTCAAGGCGCAATCGATCGGATGTGATGCGGTGTCTGTCGATGGTTTCGAATGTGGTGGCCATCCAGGCGAAGACGATGTGCCCAACATGATCCTTCTGCCCCGTGCCGCTGACGAACTTGAGATCCCTTTTGTGTCCTCTGGTGGCCAGGCCGACGGCCGGAGTCTCGTTGCGTCGCTCGCCATGGGCGCGTCTGGCATGAATATGGGCACCCGCTTCATCGCAACCAAGGAAGCGCCCGTGCATGAGAATGTGAAGCAGGCCATTGTGTCCGCGTCCGAGCTAGACACGCGTCTCGTCATGCGCCCACTGCGCAACACCGAACGCGTGCTAACCAATGCCGGCGTCGAGCGCCTGCTTGAGAAGGAAAAGCGTCTTGGCTCTAATATCAAGTTCGAGGATATTATCGAGGAAGTCGCCGGTGTTTATCCGAAGATCATGAAGGAAGGTGATATGGATGCGGGGGCCTGGTCCTGCGGCATGGTTGCGGGGCTCATTCACGACATTCCGACCTGCAAGGAACTGATCGACCGGATCATGGCCGAAGCTCATGATATCATCGAAAACCGCCTTCGGGGGTTTCTCGGCACCGCAACAGCCGTTGCGGCTGAATAGACAGAGCAGAGGAGGGGGCGACATGGCTCACATCAAGATACTGACAACCTTGGGAGCCTTGTCGCTCATCGGAGCGTGTAGCACAGGCGAGGCGAGCGACCCGACAGCGACGTGCACCGCACTTCTCGCTGGGGATCCGGAAGTGGAAGGCGATCTGACCGAAGTCGGCGCATCGGTTGAAAGCTATTGTGCATGCTATGCGACCAATCTCGAAACCCTTGGCGATGAGGCGCAGACCACGGTGCTGAAGGTCAGCCAGATCATAGCCGACATTCGGGCCGAACGCGGTGTCGACGTCGAGGACGCAGCAAGTCTGATCGAAGTCGATGTGGAAGACACGGACGCCGCGTCATTTGCCGTCACCCAGGCCGAGCTGGAGACCACCGGCCGATTCGTCGATGGCGTACGCCGCACCATGCGCGACAATGATGGTCAGTGCGCGCCGGTGGAAATGAGATGATCGAAGCGGCGGCGCTGACGATTAGGTGCGCGCTTCCGCGGCACCGAGACGGGCCAGCTCATCGGCCCGCTCATTGCCTTCGTCGCCGTCATGGCCCTTTACCCAGATCCACTGGATGTCGTGGCGCTCACAGGCCTTCTCAAGCATCTGCCATAAATCCTTATTTTTGACAGGCTTTTTGCTGGCAGTCTTCCAGCCATTGCGCTTCCATCCATGAATCCACTTTGTGAGTCCATCTTTCACATAGGTGGAATCGGTGTGGAGCTTCACCTTCGAGGGCTTTTTGAGCGCGTTGAGCGCTTCAATTGCGGCCATCAGCTCCATGCGATTATTGGTGGTATCGGGTTCACCGCCATGGATTTCGCGGGCGTGTTCGCCCGACTTCAGAAGCGCGCCCCATCCGCCAGGGCCAGGGTTTCCGCTACAGGCGCCGTCCGTCCAGATTTCGATCAGTTTTGACATGCCGACTGGCTCGCCCGGTTCGACGTCGCGGTCAAGCAGGCCTCAGAAGACATCTGTGACAATATCCGGGATCTGTCGCTTTGGTCGAACGATTGCGAGGAAGAGCGACGCGCAGATCAGTCCTGCAATCGCGCCGATCAATCCACCGATCACGAACGCCCCGAACGCTGCGGTGCCTGCCATGCCGCCGCCGACTAGTCCTGTCGTTCCGCCAACCAGCAGGCCGCCCCAGATCGCGCCCCACCGATAATAGGGACCATGGTCACGAATGCCGCGCCGGGGAAATAGTCCTATCGACAGGAAAAGAACCAGCCAGGTGATAGGAACGACGATGTAGAACAGGTACCAGTTGAAAGCGGCCATCATGACGGCGATGAAGGCACCCGCCATGAAGCCGTCATTGGACCCAAACTGCGATGGCGGGGTACTGGCGATCGACATGATTGAACCAAATACGAAAGCGAGAAGAGCGGCAATTAGCGAAACAGTGATGGACGCCGCGACGCCGCACAGGAAGCAAGCCAACGTGACCCGGCGGATGCGTGGCGTTTCTCCGTCATCGACCGCATAGTCGCGAACGGGTGAGCTTGTTGCCGCACTGATCGTCCCGTTTGGCCCGAACTCTGGCATCGTCTCTCTCCAATTTCGCAGCTTTACATGCCAATCCGAAGATTAAAACGAGGCAATCAGGCGCGGTCTGGTTGAGAGCGCGGCAATTTTCAGGCTCCGTAATCGCCCGCCGAAACGGCCTTGCGGTGAAAGGCGAGCTTATCGGCATATTCAAGCGGGTTTTTCGGACGTACCAGCGCGTCGGCTGGCGTGTCGGTCCAGTCGACCAAACGGGTCAGGAAGAATCGCATCGCAGCGCCGAGACACAATACTGGCAAGGCGTTTCGTTCCGCCTGTTCAAGGGGGCGCACGGACTCATACCCCGCAATCAGGGCTGCGCCTTTCGAGAAATTGTACTCACTGCCATTCTCGAAGGCCCACGAATTGAGACAGACGGCAATGTCATAAGCGAGCACGTCGCTGCAGGCGAAATAGAAATCAATGGCACCGGTAAATTCGTCGCCCAGGAAAAATGCATTGTCCGGAAAGAGATCGGCATGGATGGTGCCGCGGGGGATCTGCAGGCTCTGCGGCTTCGCCGCTGCAATCGCCTTCAGGTCGTCACGGATTCGCAGCGCGAGCCCCTCCTGCAGACTGTCGGCCGTCTCGGCACGCCCGCGCCACAAACCCGGCCAGCTTGCCGGGCCGAGTGAATTTGGCCGGCGGAGGTCGAAATCGGCCAGAGCTGCGTGCATCCGAGCGAGGCCGGCACCAAGAGACCGGCACTGACGCGCATTCGGTGACTGTGGCGACAGACCGTCGAGAAAGGTCACGATGACGGCCGGCCGGCCTTCGAGCTTCCGCAGCGCCTCACCATCCTTGCCTGCGACGGGCGCCGGACAGGGATAGGACTTGGCTGCCAGGTGGCGCTTCAGGTCGATGAAATAGGGCAGGTCCTTCGGGTCGGCGCGCCGCTCGAACAGGGTGAGAATGTATCGGCCGCGATCTGTCTCCAGATAATAATTGGAGTTTTCAACGCCCTCTGCGATGCCCTTGAAGCTCCGGGGTACGCCAAGATCGTACTCGCTCAGAAACGCCGCGAGTGCGTCATCGCTAACTGTTGTGTAGACCGCCATGAGGGCCGTCTATGCGCTCTTTGCGACCATGTCACGCTGAAGGGTGCGACCGGCCAGCAAATAATGAAGCGCTGCCCAGGCATAGACACAGGCGAAGATCACGATGGCGTATTGAAGACCGGTGCTATCGGCTTTCGAGCAGACGGCGACCGCTTCGGCGCTGAGGTTCGCAGGAACCTTGCAGGCTTCCAGCGACAGTTCGAGGTCCGAAGCCGACAGGATGCCGCCCTTGATCACACTCGACAGCAGGCCGGAAACCGTCGGGCCGAGGGCGAGACCGATAAGGTTCGTCGCAAAAAGCATCACCGCCACAGAGGTCGCCCTCATCCGGCTGTCGACAACACCGCCTGCCACCGCATACATCGGCCCCAGATAGAAATACTTCAGTAGCGCAGCGACCATCAGCGGTGGCATGGTCAGCCACAGCACATCCTGCAGAAACCCAAAAACATAGAGCGGTACAGCCGTCGCCATGCCGATAGCAGGCAGCCATGAAAGAGCATTCGGGTGACGCGAAGAAATACGGTCGGAAATATAGCCGGATGAGAACACACCAATGGCTCCGCACAGGCCGAGGATGAGGCTGTAATAGATCGCTGCCTGACTGAGGGAGAGTTCATGAGTGCGCACAAAATAGGCCGGCACGAAGTGTCCAATGCCATAGCCTGCAAAAGCGGCGAGCGAGGCTCCGATCACGACGTGAACGTAGGTTGGCTTGTTCCAGAGTATTTTCATGACCTGGGAAAAGCTTGCTGGTTCCGGCTTCACGGCCTGCGGTGGATCTGTGTAACCGCGCGGCGGCTCCTTCATGGTGAGCAGGAGAATACCGGCGAGAACAACGCCTGGAAAACCGACCAGAATGAAGGCGAGTCTCCAGCCTTCGAGGCTTTGCCAGTCCACAAGTCCTTGTGCCCAGCTCCAGCCCCAGCTTCCAAACATGGCATACACGCCCTGGCCCGTGACGTAATCATTGATCCAGCCGCCCGCCACGCCGGCAATCATCGCGCCGAGCGGAACACCGAGAGCATAGATTGAAACGGCTGTGGCCCGGCTTGATGGTTTGAAATAGTCAGCGATCATTGACTGGGCAGGAGGCGTGCAGCCCGCTTCGCCGATACCCACGCATATGCGCAGGACGAACAGCATCACAAAACTCGTCGCAAGGCCGCAGAGCACTGTCATCGCGCTCCACAGAACGAGAGAAAAAATGATGATCCATTTGCGGTTTACCCGTTCAGCGACACGCGCAATGGGGATGCCCAGGGTCGTGTACAACATGGCAAACGCCAGGCCTCCGAGCAGGCCCATATGCCAGTCTTCCAGCCTGAGGCTCTCCTTGATCGGATCGTTCAGGATCGCGAGAATTGCCCGGTCAATGAAGTTGAAAACATAAACAAGAAGCAGCGAGCCGAGGATGTAAGCCCGGTAACCGGCAGTGGAATAGCCGGGATTCCCGGTCCCCGACGCTGCGCCAGTCGCCGCTCCTTCGGAAGTCGTTCCAGCTATCGCCATCAGTCGTTCTCCCTCATTCTTGCCGGTTCAAGCTTGCGCTTGCCGGGGCTCCTCAAATCCTTTGCGGAGCGCGCTCACCGGAGACAGGATACGACGTCCTGCAGCTGGTGAGTGCCCGTCCGGAGTTCGCGACTAGGCGTTTGCCACCATGTCCCGCTGCAGGGTGCGCCCTGCCAGCAGATAGTGAAGCGCCGCCCAACCGTATCCACAAATGAAGACGATGATCGACCATTGGAGGCCGCGCGCATCGGCGCTGGTACAGGCAGCGGCCTGATTCTCGGCAAGCGTTGCGAGATCCTTGCAAGCCTCCAGTGTCAGGCCGAGGCCAGCACCGTTGATGAACATCGTCTTGAAGAATGTGGAAAGGATACCAATCAGGGGTGGTCCAAGCCCGTAGCCGAGCAGGTTCACCACGAAGAGCGTAATCGCGACCGATGTTGCGCGCATGCGGCTGTCCACCACGCCGCCTGCGATGGCGTACATCGGGCCAAGATAGAAATAGTGAAGCGTAGCAGCCGCCATAAGGGGCGGCATCGCAAGCCAGAGATTGTCTGCAAGATACCCCATCGCGTAGAGCGGCACTGAGAGCCCCATGCCGACAGCGGGAAGCCAGGACAGCGCATTGGGGTGGCGTACCGAGAGACGGTCCGCGAGATAGCCAGATAGGAAAACGCCAATCGCGGCCATCAGGCCAATCACGATGCCGAAGAGCAGCGACGCCGATTGGATCGTCAGTTCGTGCGTGCGGATGAGGAAGGAAGTCGTGAACTGGGCCACGCCATATCCGACAAAGGAAGCGAGCGTTGCGCCAGCAACGACGTGCCAGTAAGTCGGCTTGGACATCAGAACCTTGAGCGCTTCGCCGAAGCTCGCTCTTTCGAGGTTTTGCAGCTTCGCCGGATCGGTGTATCCTCGCGGCGGCTCCGTTACGGTGAAGCGGACGAGCAGCGCGACCAGAAGGCCAGGTACGCCGACCACGACGAAGGCGATTCTCCAGCCGGAGACATTCGACCAGTCGACACCTGAAAATAGCCCGCCCAGCCCGATAGACGAAATCCAGGCGCCAAAATCAGCACCGCTCAGGCCCGCGATCTGGCCGCCAAAGAACGAGGCGAGCATGCCACCCAGCGGTACGCCAAGAGCGTAGATTGAGACGGCAGTCGCTCGTGATTTCGGCGTGAAATAATCTGCGATGATCGACTGTGCTGGCGGCGTGCAGCCAGCCTCGCCAATACTGACGCCGACGCGGAACAGGAACAGAATGAAGAATGACATCGCAAAGCCGCACAATGCGGTGAATAGCGACCAGAGTGCGACCGACACCACGATGATGAGGACGCGGTTATAGCGCTCGGCAGCTCGTGCCAACGGTATCCCCAGGAAGGTGTAGAGGAAGGCGAATGCAGGTCCACCAAGCAGGCCCATCTGCCAGTCCTCAACGCCGAATTCCAGCTTGATCGGCTCTGTGAGGATATTGATGATGGTTCGGTCGATGAAGTTGAAAATGTAGACCAGCAGCAGAGCACTCAGCACATAGGCCCGATAGCCTTTCGTGCCGAAACCCGTGTTGACGGCAGCCGGCGCTGCCGCATCCTGTTCTACAGATGCCATCTCATTCCTCCGTATGTCGCACGCGTCTAGCCCATTTACGGGCCGCGCTGCTTGTTTGATTGCACCAAAGCAAATCAGCGACGTTCCGACCAGAGCAAATCGACCATGAACCTGAAAAATGTCACATGTGAAGTAATGTGCAAGAAAAATCCCGGACCACTTTGTCATGATCCGGGATGTTGAAGTCGCTATTGTGAAGTGATTTCTACGTATTCGACGTCCAGCGGTCCTTCATGAAGTAACGGCCTGCCATGAAGAAGCAGAGCGCTGCCGCCAGGAAGAAGCAGGCGGTCGCGGCCATCGATTTGCGAAGTCCATTGCCATACGCATCACAAAGAGCCGCTCCGGTAGAGTCGGTTGGATCAACCCCAGCGCAAAGCGCTGGATTGAACGTCCTGAAGGCTTCGGTCAGTCCTGCCGACGCGATTTCATTGTTCATGAACATGTCCGACATCATGCCCACGAACAGCGGGCCGATACCGTTACCGATGAGGCTGACAAGGAGTAGCAGGACAGCAATCGTCGTCGCGCGCGACCGCGGACTGACGATCGATGTGCCGATGGAATACTGCGCACCGAGATAGGAGTAGTGGCAGAAAGCGGCCGCCAGCCACAGCCCGAATGTCATACCAATGTTCGGCGCAAAGAATGCCGAGACATAAAGCGGCACCGCGATCAGCAGGCCCACGGACGGAAGCCATGCCACAACGGCCGGGAAGCGGTCAGACAGTTTCTCGGACAGAAACCCGCCTGCGAACGTGCCCGCAGCTGCAATTGCCGCCAGAGGTGCACCATAATACACTGCGGCGTCGCGAACGCCGATATCATAGACGCGCTGGAGAAATGGTGCCTGGAAGGTCTGGAGGCCATAGCCAACAAAGGCGACGAGCGCAGCTCCGAAGGAGCCCCACCAGAAGGTTTTCTTGGCTCCGAATTCTTTGAACGCTTCGAAGATGCCTGCCTTCTCGACCGAGCGGCTGCTGGGCACTTCAGTGTAGCCGCGTGGCGGCTCCTTGACTGTGAACCAGAGGATGGCAGCGATGATGACGCCCGGCGCGCCAACCACTATGAAGGCAATGCGCCAGCCTCCGACCGTCGACCAGTCAATGCCGGGAAAGAGGCCGCCCAGGCCGATAGAATTCAGCCACGCGCCGAAGTCCTCGCCCTGGATGCCGGCGATCATGCCGCCAAACACCTGCGCAAGTACGCCCCCGAGCGTCACGCCCATGGAGTAGATTCCGATGGCATTCGCCCGGCTTTTGACCGGGAAATAATCGGTGATGATCGAGTTGGCAGGCGGCGTACAGCCAGCCTCGCCAACAGCAACGCCGATCCGGAAGATCAAGAGCCAGATGAAGCCCGCCGCAACGCCGCACAGCGCGGTCATGACGGACCAGATGACAATGCATAGCGTGATCACCATCACCCGGTTGGAGCGGTCTGCCCACATGGCAATCGGAATGCCCATGATAGCATAGAACAGCGCAAAGGGTGGGCCTGACAGGAAGCCGAACTGGCTGTCCGACAGGCTGAATTCGTTGATGATCGGCTGAGCCACGACCGTGATCAGTGTCCGGTCGATGAAGTTCAGCGTGTAAATCAGCATGAGGGATATCAGGACGTAGAATCGATAACCCTTCGATCCAAAGCCCGTAATGTGCCCCTGATGCTGCGCAGCGGTTGCATCGCTCATTCTGGCAGTCTCCTCCTGTACGCCTCTGCTGGACGCCCCAATTCGGTGTTGTTGACTATCATGACCCCGCTGGCAACCCTTTCCTGCAAACAGCAACAGAAACGGCAGGCGCAGCGAATACAGCAGTCTCCACCGATTCCTCTTATCGAATAGCCACCGGATTGATAATGGCCTGAACTGTGCCTTCCAGTCTTGGCACGCCGAGCGAAAAGAAGAACTCCGTGACCCCGTCCGCGGCGAGTTCTTCGGTGACCATGTTCTCCAGGATGTACACGCCGTTCTTGGCCAGCAGGGTCAGGTGTACATCGAAGGGCCGGGTTTCGTCCTCAAACGGGATGGCCTCGACAGCCCAGGTGTCAGCGCCGACCGCGACCACGCCGAGATCAGCAAGATACTGCGCACCCTCCACGCCAATTCCCGGCTCGGTTTGTTTGAGAGCGTCACTGCCTGAATTCGCCGCCATGTAGCCGGTGTGGAAGATCACCACATCCCCGGTTTCGATTGTGACACCTGCAGCGGCTGCGGCTGCGTCGATCTCGGCGCGATTGAACGCTGTCCCGTCGGCGACGGGATCCGTTCCCGTGAGCTTGGTCATGTCAAGCAGGACGCCGCGTGTCGCAATCGGGGGCAGGGCGTGCGTTCCAAACTGGGTGAGGCCCGCAGTGGTTACAAAGTCAGCAACGCCCACGCCATTATAATAATGATGATCAATGCCCATATGGCCGAGCCCGTCGAGCTGGCTGCCAATCCCGACCCAGACATCGACGATATCGTCATTTCCTGTGGCCCTGTTCGTGCCAAGTGGCGTGCCAGATCCATCCGAAAGCTGCAGGATGGTGACATCATATTCGCGCGGGCCATAGGCAGGTGTCGAGCGCCCGGTCACCATGCCGAGAGAGTAGGTCTTGCCGGTGGTGATCAGTTTGGCGGCTTCGACCGTCTTTTCGGGCGAGAGATTGTTCAAGGCACCGAGTCGGTCATCTGCGCCATATTTTGACGGATACCAGTTTTCGGTTTCCTGTGCGCCGACACTGCAAGCCGCCAGCGATGCCCCCACTAGTGCACCCATCCATCTCATGCCATTCACTCCCTAATCTGTTTTGCGCGATACTGGACACGGCACATGCCAGTGTCCAGCGCGTTCACAAATTCGGAATGGGAGCTAGCGCGCCTAACCGAGCGTGATGACTCGCCATGCGGCGCTGACGTGTCACGCTTTTGGGCGTTTTGGTTTTTTCCGTTTTGGCGGCTTGCTCGCAGAAGCGTCGAACCGGCGGTCACGCTTCTTCGGTTTCGCCTTCTTCAGTCGATCAGATTGCGGCTTGTCGCTGCGCGGCTTTGGCGCCCCCTGGTGCTCGCGCGGTGCATCAGAATCAGGGGACCACTCGTCCCGGTCCTGTTTTGGTTCTCCACCCTTCCTGTGCGACGCCTTGGCAGGCTTGCGCACGATGCGGGCTGTCGACAAATTCGATTTTCCGGGCGGCTGGCTGCCTTCCTTCCAGGCCGTGATGGATTTCTCGATCCGTCCATCAGGACCAATCGTGGCAAAGAAAGGTTCCACGCTATCAGGATGCAGTTCAACCCTCGTATGGGCCTCTTCAATCCGGATGGCGCCGATCTGGCTGCGGTCAAGCCCGCCTGACTTGCATAACATCGGCAGCAACCAGCGCGGTTCTGCACCCGATTTGCGCCCGACCGACACATTGATCCAGACGCCATCGGAAAAGTCATCCCGTGGCGCGCGCTTTTCACGCGGCGTGCGCGGTTCTCGCGGGTCGTTGCGCTCGCCTCGCTGCCTTGTCGTGGCTGGTTCGGGAACCGGCATCAACTCGTCCGGTGCCGAGCGCTTTGCCCGCTGCGCCGCCACGAACGCTGCAGCAACCTGCTCGGCTCCATGACGCTCGATGAGCGCATGGGCCATGGCCAGATCGACATCACTCGCGGTTTCGAGAAGGGTGGGATGGTTCAGCAGGCGCTCATCGTCGCGGCGTTCAATATCGTCGGCGCCCGGCGCATCAACCCAGCCTGCCTCGACCTTTGCATCGCCGAGAAGCCTCTCGATCCGGCGCCGCGCCTTGAACGGGACGATGAGGACGCTGACACCTTTCCGGCCCGCGCGGCCGGTGCGACCGCTCCGGTGCAGCAGGCTTTCCTGGTCCGAAGGCAGGTCGGCGTGGATGACCAGATCGAGGTCCGGGAGGTCGAGCCCGCGCGCGGCGACATCCGTTGCAACGCAGACATTCGCCCTGCCGTCGCGCAGCGCCTGCAAGGCGTGCATGCGTTCTTTCTGGCTGAGTTCGCCGGACATCGCGACAACGTTCATGCCGCGATTGTGGAAGCGCGCGAGCAGGTGGTTCACATTCGCCCGTGTCTTGCAGAAGACGAGCGCATTCTTCGCCTCATGAAAGCGTAGCACATTCATGATGGCGTTTTCTGCGTCCGAAGGGGCGATGGTGTGGGCGACATACTCAATGTCGCGGTGAGACCCCTCGTCAGAGATGGTGTTCACGCGGATTGCGTCGCGCTGGAAGCTCGCGGCAAGGCGCGCAATCTGCTTCGACACGGTCGCAGAGAAGAGCAGCGTGCGGCGGTCTTCGGGTGCCGCCTTCAGGATCGTCTCAAGCTCATCGCGAAAGCCCATGTCGAGCATTTCGTCTGCCTCATCCATCACCACCACACGCAGGTCATCGAGGATAAGCCCGCCGCGATTGATGTGGTCCACCAGACGGCCGGGCGTGCCCACGACGATGTGCGCGCCGCGCGCCAGGGCACGCCGTTCTTCGCGCGGATCCATGCCGCCCACGCAGGACACGATGCGTGCACCAGCATTGGCATAGAGCCATTCAAGTTCGCGGCTGACCTGGACAGCCAGTTCGCGCGTCGGCGCAACGATCAGGGCGAGGGGTGTGTCAGACCGGTCGATCATGCGTCCATCGCTCAGGATGGACGAAGACATGGCGATTCCGAAAGCAACGGTCTTGCCTGAGCCCGTCTGGGCCGAGACGAGCAGGTCCTGTCCGCCATGATCGTCCGAAAGCATCGCTTCCTGCACGGGGGTCAGCGTCTGATATCCACGCGCGGAAAGGGCCTGGCCCAGCGAAGGCGCAATGGCATTGTGGTCGATCATGAAGAGGGCTTTCGGCGATATCTGGCTGACCGCTCAGTGCTGGCGGACTGATACGTGCTTTTCACGCAGCGCATCGATGGCGCGCCAATACGATCTTTTTGCCGCGAATGCTACTCTTTCAGGTCAGCTCTCCTGTGAAGCTTTTACAGGAGGCCTTGCGAGCGAAAGCTGAGCACGCCGGAGCGTGCCGCGATCAGGTGGTCATGAACAGTAATATCCAGGGCATCGAGCGCATCCATGATCTCCCGCGTCATATCGATATCGGCGCGCGATGGCGTCGGATCGCCCGATGGATGATTGTGAACGAGGATCAGGCTGGATGCTTGAAGCTCAAGCGCACGCCTTGCGATTTCGCGAGGATAGACTGGCGCGTGATCTACGGTGCCATGCCCCATGATTTCATCTGCGATCAGCTGGTTTTTCCGGTCCAGAAACAGGACCCGGAACTGTTCCCGGCCTTCATGCTGCAATTGCTGTTTCACATAAGCCTGGAGGGCAGACCAGCTGGAAATAACGGTGCGGGCCTGCAGGGTTTCCCGGCTCGCGCGCGCCCCGATCTCGGCGGTTGCCTTCAGATAGGCCGCGACGGTTTCACCGACGCCGGCAACTCTCGTCAGCTCTGCCGGCCGGGCGGCGAGGATTGCGCTTAGCGCTCCGAAACGAGCAATCAGAGCCTTTGCGACAGGCTTGACGTCCCGGCGCGGAATGAAGGCGAACAGTAGTGTTTCCAGCAGTTCGTAGTCTTCAAGGGCATCAGCCCCCCGTTCAATGAGCTTGGTGCGCAGCCGGTCGCGGTGGCCTTGCCAGTGCGGCTTGGCCTTTACGGTGACCGTTTCGGACGACGAAAGCCCGAGCAGTGGTGCTTCCGAAAAGTGTCGCATGCTCGCTCCCGAACTGACATGGTGTTCTTACTATGTTCCAGTCTTGAAATGTGGTCAAGCTTGTACTCGGTGATCGAGCGGGTAATAGTTTTCGCCGGGCTGAGTGGAGGGAAAGACATCATGAAAATTCAGATTGCGACTTTGACGGCGATCACGTTTGGACTCGTCGGCGTTGCGCTGGCACACGATGCCGGGGACGTAGAATCGCCTGCGCAAACGGCTGACAAAGTGGTCGCGGCGGGCACGGGGGCGGATGTGGAGAACCCGTTTCATCCGATCAGGCTCCTTCTATCGAGCGAAGAGGCGTCCGGCGACGTGACCATTTACGAGTTCATCCTGCCGCCGGAAAGCCCGGGTTCGCCGCCCCATACGCACACTCATGAGGATGAATATTTCTATATACTGTCAGGGACACTCGACGTGCTGTCCAACGGAGAAACGCTGCGCCTCAGCGAAGGGGATTTTGCAGCGCTGAAGCGTGGCAATGCGCACATGTTCTGGAATGGATCAGATAGCGAGACGCAGCTGCTGATGATGACAACCGGAAGCTCCTTTGAAGCCTTCATGCAGAGTGTCAGTCCGCGCCTGGCCGAAGCAAGACCGGAAGGCCCGGAAGCTGCCGGGGCGGTGATCGGGCAACTTGCAGCCGAGCACGGGATCAAGATTTCAATGGAGCAGATGCCAGCGGCGGCAGCCCCTTACTACGCACCGCCAGCACCGGAATAGGGGCGGGTCCTAGGCCGTCACGGCGTGTGGCTTGTGCCAGCCCTTCGGTGACGCCGTGAAGATTTCGACACCGTCTTCGGTGACGCCGACCGAGTGCTCATACTGGGCGGAGAGCTGGCGGTCACGGGTCACGGCGGTCCAGCCATCTGGCAGGATGGCCGCATCCTTGCGGCCAATATTCAGCATCGGCTCGATCGTGAAGAACATGCCGGGCTTCAGTTCCGGGCCTGTGCCGGCGCGTGCTGAATGGACGACATTGGGTTCGTCATGAAACAGTTGGCCGAGGCCGTGTCCGCAGAAGTCCTCGACCACGGACAAGCGGTTCTTGGCAGCAACCGCCGAGATGGCCGCGCCAATGTCGCCGAAACGGTTGCCGGGTTTAACGGCTGCAATACCGGCCATGAGCGCGTCATAAGTCACGTCCATCAGGCGTTCGGCTTTGCGTTTCGGTGTTCCGGCCGCGTACATCCGCGAATGGTCGCCATGCCATCCGTCGACAATTACCGTCACGTCGATATTGGCGATATCGCCTTCCTTCAGGGGACGGTCGCCCGGAATGCCATGGCAGATGACATGGTTGAGCGAAATGCACGATGCGTGGCGATAGCCGCGATAGCCGATCGTCGCCGACTGGGCGCCGTGATCGTAAACGAATTCTCGAATCAGGTCGTCGAGTTGGACAGTTGTCACGCCGGGCTGGACTTCCGGAACCAGCATGTCGAGACATTCCGCCACCAGCCGTCCGGCTTTGCGCATGCCGGCAAAACCAGCTTCGTCATGTATCCGGATTTCTCCGGTCCGCATCGGCATCAGGAGGTCAGTGTCGGTCATGATCCTACTTTCAAGGGCGCTGGCGGTCCAAACTCCGCATTTGATTGCATCAAGTATGGCAATGATGAGCTCGATTTTCCAGCATGTATGCTGGCCAGGACTGAATCTGGCCTTAATCGTTCCGCCGTTTCTGCTCTTCGGCAATCTTGGCCATTTCCTCGAGCGCATCCTGACGGGCCTGGTCGTAGCGTTCCGGCTCCTCGTATTGTTCGCGGGTCGCTTCTTCGCTGATTGCCTGTGCTCGCTTCGATCTCAGCCTGCCACGCAGGACGGCCCAGACTAGCACAACCAAGAGGATCAGGGCGCCGACACCATAGAGAATTTCGGGTGCCATATCAGATCTCCATTTCATCGCTAATCCCATCAACAGAAAGACTTGGCCGAGGGTTCCACATTCGACCGGCACTTGAATTGGCGCTTCCAGCAATTGTGAGTAAGCTCCGGAAAAATTAATGATCGGGAGGAGAGCGGATGAATCTTCATGTAGGCACCGAGGGATTTGCGCGCTTTGAGGCGAAGCCATTGACACCGCAGATTGGGGCGGAGCTTCATGGCATCGATCTTGGCGGGCCCCTTGATGATGCTCTGATTGCCGACATCCGTGCGGCGCTGTTGAAGTACAAGGTCATTTTCTTCCGGGACCAACAGATTACCCGCAGGAACCATATCGAGTTTGCCCGCAATTTCGGTGAGCTGGAAATCCATCCGGCGACACCGAAAGATCAGGACGACCGGGAAGTTCTGCGTATCGCACATAATGCGACCAATAAGGGGCAGGAGAATGCCTGGCACTCTGACGTCACATGGCGGCCAGAGCCGTCACTGGGATCGATCCTGCGGGCCATCGAACTTCCCGATGTTGGTGGCGATACGCTCTTCTCCGACATGGTGGCAGCCTATGAGGGGCTTTCCGACAAGATGAAAGAATTCTGCTGCGGGCTCACGGCAGTGCATGACATTGCCCGTGTTTTCGCCCGCCGTCTCGGAAAGGATCCGAAAGAGCTGCACGACAGGTATCCGCCTCAGGAACATCCGGTCATCCGCACCCATCCAGAAACGGGCCAGCGGCTGATCTACGTCAACACCGCCTTCACGAGTCACATTCAAGGGCTTTCGGAGAAAGAGAGCGACTGGCTGCTCCAGCATCTCTATGCTCAGGCGGCGCTGCCGGAATATCAGTGCCGGTTCCGCTGGGCCCCCGGCTCCATCGCGTTCTGGGACAACCGCGCCTGTCAGCATTATGCGGCGAGTGACTATTATCCCGATGTTCGCATCATGGAACGTGTAACGATTACGGGCGACCGGCCATATTTTGAGCCATAGAAAAAGCGGAGCCTGCAGGCTCCGCTCTCCTTGCCGTTCATGACCGGCCGGTCAGGCCAGTTTCGCATCCAGCGTGATGTCGATCGCACCAAGCGCCCTGGACACCGGACAGCCCTCCTTGGCTTTCGTCGCGAGTTCCTTGAACTTCGCTTCTTCTATGCCCGGCACCTTTCCGGTCAACGAGAGCGCCGACGACTTCACTTCGAAGCCATTATCGCCCTTCTCAACAGTGACGACGGCCCTTGCGTCCAGGTCTTCAGCCGGCGTTCCGTTTTCGGCGAGGAAGTGGGACAGCTGCATGGCAAAGCATCCGGCATGCGCGGCAGCAAGCAGCTCTTCCGGATTCGTCCCTGACTTGCCGCTTTCGTCCTCGAACCGGGCCTTGAAGCTGTAGCCATGCTTCGAAAGCGCGCCGCTTTGCGTGTCGATTGTTCCTTTTCCGTCACCGAGTGATCCGGACCAGTGGGCAGTTGCGTGGCGTTTCATGAGGCCTCCTTGATTGGGTTGTCACTCAACTAACGTATACGGCAGCAGCGGGTTTCTGCATCGACCGCCAAAGGCTGCGATTATTGTGTCCGGATCGATCCAATGAAAGACACCAGGGCTTCATTCACCGCATCGGCTTCCTCCTGCTGGACCCAATGGCCCGTATTCGGCAGAAGCCTGACACCCCTGAAATCGGTGCACACATTGCGCATGGTCGCATCAAGCTGTTCGGCCGTGCGCCCGCCGAGAACGACATCCTGTTCACCGGCAATGAACTTTACCGGAATGTCGATTGTGACGCCCTCGAGATCGGCGGTCGTTTCCCAGTTACGATCCAGATTGCGGTAATAATTTATGCCGCCGCGAAAGCCTGCTGCCTGGAACTGCTGCACGTAATAGTCGAGATCTGCTGCACTCAGCCAATCGGGGCGGTCTTTCAGTTCTCCGAGCCGCGGGACCCACCCGCCGGCCGACATTTTCGGATCGGTCAGCGTGGGCGGCAGGCTTGGACTGTCAGGCGAGCGATAGAGGCGGCTCAATATAGCGCGCGGATCCGCGTCAAACTCGGCCTCGGCAACACCCGGCTCCTGGAAGTAGAGCATGTAATAGAAATTATCGCCGTAGATCTTTTTCAGAATGGTTGTGGGCGCTGCCGAACCTCGTCCACCATATGGTACCGAGAGGGCTGACAGGGACCGGAAGCGATCAGGATACATGTGGACAGCATTCCAGGAGACGACGGCACCCCAGTCATGCCCGATCAGATGCGCCTTTTCCTCACCCATGGCGTCGATGATGCTGACAACATCACCGGCGAGGTGATGAATATCGTAGTCAGCTATGGCGGAGGGGGCGTCGGTGCCGCCATAGCCGCGCATGTCGGGTGCAACCGCATGATAGCCGGCGTCAGCCAGCGCCTTGATCTGATGGCGCCAGGAATACCAGCTTTCCGGCCAGCCATGTGCCAGGATGATGAGAGGACCTTGGCCCATCTCGGCGATGCGCATGTTTATGCCGTTCACCTTGATGGTGCGAAGTGTCGGTTCGGTGCGAGTGTCAGTCATATGAATGCATCCTGTGAATAGTAGCGAGGACGCCGACAGTCCTTGCAAAACGTGACGTCGACAGAATTTCCAAGTGATGAGCGTTCCCCTCGATTGTCTTTCTACATGTCCCGGCGTGCGGGCGGTCAACTTTCTTTTGAAATCAATCTTGCTCGTAGTCGATCAGCCGGTAGTTGTAGTCACATACATATAAAAAGGGGAGGCTGGTCTGATGGCCCAATACAATAAAAGAACATATTTCCTGTCATGCGCAGCCGCACTCGCCATACTGGTGCCGGCTTGCGCCAGCGCGCCCGCTACCGTCGAGGAAGAGGTAGCGTCACTGGCCTGGCCACCGCTGGGTGCGGTTGAGGATGCGAGCGATTTCGATCCATCCGACCTCGATGCGCTCGCAACGGCCATGCAGGCCTATGTTGATGACGGGCATGTGATCGGCATGCAGACCCTGCTCGTGAAGGACGGGGCAGTGGTCCAGTACGGCCAGTACGGCGTCCGCGATTTCGAGGAGGGCACGCCGACCCAACCTGGCACGCTGTATCGCATCTACTCGATGACCAAGCCGATCACCGGTGTTGCGCTCATGCAGCTCTATGAGGATGGCGCTTTCCAACTGGATGACCCAATCACGAAATACATTCCGGAGTTCGAAGATTTAAAGGTCCTCGCCGGAACGAATGAGGACGGCACGCCTGTTCTCGAGGGCCTCGAACGCCCGGCGACGATGCGCGAATTGATGAGCCATACGGCCGGATTTGCATATGGGCTTGGTGGGCAGGACTTTGCAAATGAACAGTACCGACAGCAGCAAATCCTTCGCTCCCCGGACCTCGATACGCTGATCGACAAGATCGCTGGCGTGCCATTGCTCTATCAGCCGGGCAAGACCTGGTATTATTCAATTGCGGTCGATATCCAGGGCTATCTCGTAGAACAGCTGTCCGGCATGCCGTTCGGCGAATATCTCGAAACCAATTTGTTCACCCCGCTGAACATGGATGACACCAGTTTCTACGTCGCCGAGGAAGACTATGACCGGCTGGCAGACCTGATGGCTTATTATGAGCCGGCAGGCCGTTTCGTCCCGTCCACGACCGAATCCACCCAGTTCCGGAAATCCACCATTGCCTTGGAATCGGGCGGAGGCGGACTTGTATCCACCATCGATGACTACGCCCGTTTCTGTCAGATGCTGCTCAATGGCGGCACGCTTAGCGGAAACCGCGTGATCAATGAAGACACGATCACGCTGATGGTCACTGACCAGCTTCCCGAAGGTGCAGGCACGGGCTTTGATGGCACGCGCCGGGATCCGGACGCAGGCGAGCGCCACAAGTTTGGTCTCGATTTCGGTATCATTACCGATCCTGTGGCGATGAAGAGCCCAGCTGGAACCGGAACTTACTATTGGGGCGGTGCGGCGGGCACATGGTTCTGGATCGACCCGGAACACAATCTCTTCTTCATCGGCATGATTCAGCGCTTCGGCGCCCTTCCCGGCGAAGAGGCTGATTTTCGCGGCGAATCGATGCGTCTGGTCTACGAAGCGCTTGATGATTGAGACGGGCAGTAGCAGTTTGCGGTAATGACAGACGAAAAAGTGACCGCCGCAATCTGCCTCATCGGTGATGAGCTCCTGTCCGGACGCACGCGTGATATCAATACGCAGCAGATTGCGAGCTTTCTCGGCCCATACGGCATTCCGGTCGAGGAAGTCCGAATCGTGCCGGACGACCAGTCCCGCATCGTGGAAGCGGTCAATGAATTGCGCGCGCGCTACACTTACGTCTTCACGACTGGCGGTATCGGACCGACTCATGACGACATTACTGCGGACGCCATCGCGGCAGCATTTGGTGTCGGCATCGGACACCATCCTGAAGTGTTTGCGATGCTTCAGGCGCGCTATGACGCCATGAACACCGAGTTTACCGAGGCGCGCCAGAGAATGGCCCGTCTCCCTGAAGGGGCGAAGCCGATCACCAATCCGGTTTCAGGCGCTCCGGGCTTCCAGACGGGCAATGTGTTCACGCTGGCCGGTGTGCCCTCCATCGTGCAGGGCATGCTGGGCGATATCGGTCACCGACTGAAACAGGGCACTGTCGTCAAAAGCGTGACGGTCCGGTCGGCGGGCTTGCGTGAGGGCGATATTGCCGAGAAGCTGGGATCCCTGGCGCGCGAGACAGATGGCGTCAGTCTTGGCTCCTACCCCTGGTTCCGCTCGCCTACCGATCACGGCGTGGCGCTCGTTGCGCGATCCGGCGATGAAGCGAAACTCGCGCAGGCACGAACGCAACTGGCAGACCTGATCCGAAGCGTCGGCAAGGAGCCAGAAGTCCTGGAGGGTGAGGCCACATGAGCGCGGTCACGCGCTTCCTGATCCGCGTGCCGGTGATCATCGTGTCATTCGTGGCAATGATACTTGTCGGGCTGAGCTTCATGCCTGTCATGCAAAGCATCGATGGGCCGCTGCTCGACACGCTTCTCAGCGGCGAGGCGGCACGTGCCAGACTCGCCGAAATGACGATTGAACAGCGCTACATTCATTTTCTCGGCACTGTCGTAAACGACACGCTGTACCCGTTCGCCTACGGCAGTTTCTTTGCGGGGCTCGCGGGTCGGTTTGCGCCTGAAAAGCTGCGCGGCTGGGTCATGCTGCCGGCGCTTTCGGCGGCAGTCATCGATCTGGTGGAGAATACGGTTCAGGCCCTCGCACTTTATGGTTCGATAGACCTGCTGAACCTCAAGGACGTCCTGACACCTGCAAAATATGGCCTTTTCATGCTGGCCGCCATCATCGCGATTGGCTTTGCTGCGTTCGCTCTTGCGCGCTGGCTCGTCAAATCCCTTCAATCCTGACTTTCAGATAATTTCCCGGAGGCAATACATGTCAGACCCCATCGTGCTCGTCGAGAAGGACGGCCCCGTCGCGGTTGTAACGCTCAATCGCCCAGACGCGCTGAACGCGCTCAGCCGTGCCCTGCGCAGCGAGATCGTGAAGACTTTTCAGACACTTGCAGAAGACGGAGATGTTCGTGCAGTCGTGCTGACCGGTGCTGGCCGCGCCTTCACCGCAGGCGTCGACCTGAAGGAGGCGGGACAGACCGGCTTTGCGCTCGGCGCAGATGGCGGATCGATCGATCTCGCCAAGGGGCTCGCAGCATTCCCCTGGCCGATCATTGGCGCAATCAACGGATTCGCTATTACCGGCGGCTTCGAACTTGCCTTGATGTGCGACGTGCTGCTGGCCTCTGAGAATGCCAAATTCGCCGATACGCATGCGCGCGTCGGCATCATGCCGGGCTGGGGACTGAGCCAGAAACTGTCCCGCATGATCGGCACAAGCCGCGCCAAGGAGCTCTCTTTCACCGGTAATTTCCTCGATGCCGAAACGGCCGAACGCTGGGGCCTCGTCAACCGCGTCTACAAGGCGGACGAACTGGTGCCAGCCGCAATCAAGCTTGGTCATGACATGGCGAGCTGCGATCCAGCCATGCTGAAGAAGTACAAGAAGGTGATTGATGACGGTTTTGCATTAAACTTTGGTGATGCAATGAAGCTTGAGATCACGCGATCTGCAGAACATGCTGCAGGAGTCACGGCAGATAGCGTCGAGGCAGCGCGTAAAGCGGTCACAGAGCGGGGCAGGGGACAGCAAGGTTGATTTGCGGTAAGCTTCCAGCTGGGAGCTGAGGGTGTTCAGGAAGTTCGGCTCCTCGTCCGGAACAGAATGTCAGGAGCCTCCGAAATGTCCCCACGCCTCACCTCCGTCCGCCGTCTCTCTATTTTCACAATGCCTTTGCTATGTGCCTTCCCGGGCTGGTCGCAGATTGCGACCAGCAATGAAGATGGCGCGACGGGTGCTTACTCGTCCGAAGTCGACTCATCCTTCGTCGCTGAGGGCCGATTTGGTCCGCGTACCGCCATTGATGACCTGCGCGCCAATGTCGACCGCGAAAAGGAAACGAGAGAGCGCATTCGCGTGCAGCAGCTTCGCGAAGTCAGGCCCGCAGCCCCCGTCGAAGGACCACCACCGCCGCCGGGCAAACCGGATATCGCTCCGCAGCTCGAGCCAGCGGTCGCGCCTCAGTAGGCACAGGGAACTGGTCATGGGAAGTCTCGTTGGTTCAGCAGTAGACTGAACCATGGAGCTTTCATGTCCACCCGATTTGCCGCCGTCTCGCTTGCTGCGATCGCTATTGCAGCTCCCGTCCTTGGACAAACGTCCGGTGAGACGTCTACTCAGGGCGTTTATAGTGACGAAACATGGCAGAACGAAACGCAAGTCATTCGTCCTTCAGGCGAAGAACTCCTCGGTGGGCCGGTGCGTCAGCCGGGAGAGATCAGACTGCCTTCCGATACCGGACCGGCCTACGACTATGCTGACGAGGTCTCCACCGTTGCGTATGCAACCCGATCATATGGCCAATCTCAGCTGAAGAGTGCCAGACGGTCGGTGGAAACAGCAAATCAGACAGCAACCATATCCACCCAACGCGACTACATACGGCCGGGCACCCAGGTCCAGACTGTGTCCGGCACGCCGCTCGGACGGGTGGCTCTGGTTGCGAATGGAGAGACGGGTGAGGGCAAGATAGCCTGGGTCAGGCCACCAAACTCCAATGATACAGCCATGCAGCAGGTCAGGATCCGGTCGGTCACCTATCACAATGGAAAATTCATTGCGATCGCAGGTTAGGTTTTCTGGTATCCGCGACCACCTGCCACTTGTCACCCCGACATCAATTGAGTGTATTCCGCTTCAATCAATGGAGGGAGTTCCGCAATGAGAGATGTTGTCATCTGTTCGCCGCTTCGCACGGCAGTCGGTGCATTTGGAGGTAGTTTTAAAAGCCTGCATGCGCATGAGCTGGCAACAATTGTCATCAAGGAGCTCATGGCCCGGACGAAACTTCCCGCCGAAGCTGTCGAAGACTGCCTGTTCGCCCAGTGTTATCCTTCCATGGAAGCCCCAGCATTCGGCCGGATGGTGGCGCTTGATGCTGGGCTGACGATCGAGACCGCTGGCCTTCAGATCGACCGTCGCTGCGGTTCGGGGCTGCAGGCCGTGATCTACGGCATCATGCAAGTCGGTACTGGCGCGAGTGATCTTGTGATCGCTGGCGGCGCTGAATCCATGTCGAACGCGCCCTTCTTTTCCATCGACATGCGATGGGACCTGAAAGGCGACGGCCTGACACTGCATGATGGCCTCTCACGCGGTCGCTATACGGCGGGCGGCAAGAATTTCCCGGTCCCGGGTGGTATGATCGAGACCGCTGAAAACCTGCGCCGCGATTACGAGATTTCGCGCGAAGCGCAGGACCGTTTCGCCGTGAACTCTCACAAGAAAGCTGCCGCGGCCCAGGCGTCAGGCAAGTTCGATGGCGAAATCGTACCGGTGACAGTGAAGTCCCGAAAGACAGAGACAGTCGTCGACAAGGACGAGCATATCCGACCCGATTCCAACTACGAGAAGCTGTCGACGCTGCGGGCTATCCGCGGCAAGATCGACCCGGAAGCAACCGTCACGGCTGGCAATGCATCGGGCCAGAATGACGGCGCAGCAGCCTGCATCATCTGTACGCGCGAAGCAGCAGAGAAATACGGCCTCACGCCCCTTGCCCGGCTTGTCAGCTGGTCTGTGGCAGGTGTGGGCCCGGGCGTCATGGGCATCGGCCCGGTGCCGTCATCGACCAAGGCGCTCGACCGCGCAGGCCTCAAGCTCTCGGACATCGATGTCATAGAGCTCAACGAGGCCTTCGCCTCCCAAGTGCTCGCCTGCACAAAGGCGCTCGGTTTCGAAGAGGGCGAGTATGACCGCCTCAACCCGAATGGGTCCGGTATTTCTCTTGGGCATCCGGTCGGTTGTACCGGCGTGCGCATCCTTACAACCATGCTGTATGAAATGCAGCGCCAGGAGGCCCGATATGGTCTCGAGACCATGTGTATCGGTGGGGGCCAGGGGCTAGCAGCCATCTTTGAGCGGGTCAGCTAGGGCCCGGCTGACTTGCGAAGATGCCGATTAATTCATAAGAGGCGGTTCGTGTCATGGCGGGCGTGGCGAAATTGGTAAACGCAAGGGACTTAAAATCCCTCGGCCGTATGGCCTTGCCGGTTCAAGCCCGGCCGCCCGCACCAGCCATCTCGGATCTATGAGATGCGGTCGTCGGTGCGCTGGTCGTTGCGGACCAAAGCGTCGATCTCAGCCTTGCATTCGGGGATGTCTTGAAGCGCTGCAGCGCTGATGATCAGGGCTGAGTGTACTTCGCCATCGCGCTCGGAAATCGGCAAAGCGAATTCGCCCGTATCATAGCCATAATCCGAAGAGACCGGGATCAGTGGGAGACCAAATTCGCAGGCCTCGGTCACTTGCGTGAGCTCCACTTCGGTAAGTTCAGCCGGGTCGGCATTTGCGGCCATAGCGCCTGAAAAAATCGCCATTGTTACAATAAGCGCCCTGATACGTGTTTGCATGGGATTGCTCCCTTCGCTTTCTGCTGAACTACAAACAGAAAACGCCGAATCGGGATGTCGGTTCCGGGCAAGCTGATTATTGTTTACGATTACGTAATAGTTCCCGCGTGGTCAGCGCGAATCAGCCCGTGCGCAGCAGGATGAAGACGAACGCAGAGTAAAGCGCTGAAAGCGTGAGAAATTTGCCCGCCGCGGCCAGCATGAAGGGGCGCAGATCATGCCAGCTCGTTTCGCGCGCGATTTCTGACACTTTCCGCGCCACATCCTGGGTGAGGTCGTCCATCTTGTGGCCGGCGAGCGCCAGCATGATGTGCGTCGCTCGGCCCGTCTTTATCTCACCGGCCTCATCCAGCACCTGCTCGAACACACGGGCGGCAATCGTTTCCCCAATGGCTTTTTTCGGCCGCCAGCCATGATCGTGGAGTTTGACCACGATCAACCGCCCGGTCGGGAAGAAGACGATCGCATCACGAACGAGAAAGAGGGCAAGAAGAACCAGCACGATCCCCGAAAAGACCGGGTGAGGGTACAGCCCGATGCGGTAGAAAAACCAGGCCGCGATCAGCAAAAGTGCCTTGATGAATACGGACTGTACGAACTGTGTAATGCTATCGCGCAGATAAATCTCGGCATGGCCGCGAATGCGCTGTCTGGCATCCTGTGCGGCCTGCTCGATCAGCGATTGTTTCTTGCGCTTAACGGCGCTGTCGATGGCCTTTCGGCCCAGCGTGACGCCGGTGGTTAGGGCAGAGACGAGAAGGAAGGCCGCTCTTAACACAACGAGCCCTCCGCATCATTGGCGCAGGGCTCGTCAATAGCATTAGCCGGCAGCGTTTGCATCACCGAATTAAATCAGTTCATCGGCAAGTTTTTGCAAGCCTTTGGCTGCCTGCTCCGGATTACTGACAATGAAATAGCCGGCAGCGAGCGCAGCCGTTGCAGCAGCCAGCGGCCGCTTCTCCACCAGCGATGCAATCGTATCGAACGGCAGTTCGGCCAACATGTCCGCTGTGGCATTCTCGAACTGGTCGAGTTCTTCCTCGGTGGATTTTCCAGGTTTTATGAAGATGACTGCGCAGATGCATCCAAGCGTGAGCATCAGACACGCCATGGTGAAGGTTGCCCACATCAGGCCGATGACAGGCGCGAGGGCGAGCGCACCTGCGACGCAAAGCGCAGAAGTGCCAATGAAGCCGAAAAAGGCTGCACCGACACTCGCGACTATTCTAAGTTTGGCTACATCCATCGCCAAACGGTCCTATCGACGACGAAGGGCTGCGAGAAGCACACCCGTACCGAAAGCAACACCGACCGCTGTCAGCGGGTTGGCGCGGACTTTCTCTTCAAGATAATCCTTGCCCTTTGATGCTTCGGTCTTCGCCTTTTCAAGATATTCCTTCGAGTGCTCAACACCCTGGTCAAGGCTCTTGGCCGACTTGCCCTTGATGTACTTGCCCGAATTGCCTGCGAGCGACTTCATGTCGTCCCGCAGCTGGGCGATGTCCGACTTGAGGGACTCGTAGTCGTGCTTTGCTGCTTCTGCGGCCTGCTTAATGTCGGCAGCACCGTTTTTCTTCGTGGTGGTAGTCGTGATAGCCATTCTGCTCTCCATTAATTTCACTTCGCCTAATCAACGGCGACACCGGTCAAGGAGTTCCAGACTTTTCAGAGCAGGGCGGAAAAATAGGAACTTCCGCGCGCCTGGAGCTTTGGAACGTTATGCAAGTGTTCAGAAATAAACTGTCTCAGTATGTGCGTCTCGCAGACGATGCCTGGTTGCCTATCAAGGAGCTCGATCAACGCACGGAAACCTTTGAGGCTGGTGAGGACCTGATCGTCGCCGGCCAGGATGCCAATGAGATCTTCATTCTTCAGACCGGGTGGGCACTGCGCTACAGATTACTGGAGGATGGCCGCCGTCAGATCGTGAACTTCATGCTTCCGGGCGATGTTTTTGATCTGCAGTCCCTGGCAGACCTGCAGGCTGACCATACGGTGACCGCGATTACCGATTGCGACGTCACTGTCATTCCGGCTCGTCCATTTGTGCGGATGTTGCGCGATTCCACGCGCATCGCCGCAGCGTTCTGGTGGGCGGCTGTACAGGAGGAATCGATCCTGCGGGAACAGATTGTGCGGATCGGACGCCGCTCTGCGCGCGAACGGATTGGCCACATGCTTCTGGAGCTGCACCGCCGGTATGCGGGTGCAACGGGCGAGGAGACCGATGAACTGGTCATGCCGGTCACTCGGGCAGATATCGCCGATGCGCTTGGCCTGACACCGGTCCATGTCTCACGGACCATGTCGGCCATGCGCCGCTCCGGTCTGATCGCAGAAGAGCGCGGATCTATAAAACTGCTGGACCGCGCCCGCCTGGCACGCCTCTCCCATTTCGATACCGACTATCTTCATCTCAAAAAGCTGAATCTTCTAACGCACGGCCTTTCGTCAAATCACAGGGCGCCGGCGACGGCGCTTGATGCAGATTAGCGTCGCTCCGTCACAGGCTTGGTAACGACATCAGGTTTCAGGATTTGATTTGCAGCTGACGATCCCCCCATACAGCGACCACGAACCGCTTCTCAGACGCCTCAGGCGTATGGGGCGGATTTTGACCGGCGATCAGAAAGTCGCAGACAGTGTTCTCGAAAATGCGTTTGTAAGAGCCCGCTCTGCGATCCGGCCGGGGAACTCCCTGATCACTGCAAGCGACATCTTCAAGCTCGGCTTCGATGCGTTTGATGATGCGGTTCACCGCAAGGGAGTCGTGGTTATCCTGAACAGGGCAGGGACCCGTGACGGGTCGCTTGGCGAGCGCGTCAATCAGCTCAGTTATGTTGAGCGTGTCGCCATCGCGTTGCTACTCGTGGAAAATATGACACCGCGAGGCGCGGCGATCCTGTCTGGACGTCCCGCATCGCTTCTCGAAAACAGCCTCGTCACCGCAATTGACCTGCTCGATGACGCCGACTGGACCAGTGAGACATGACCAGAGACGGCAAACCAGAAGACAGTCTGAGGTCAAAGTTGAAGGATCTCGTCGAAGGTCAGGCAGGACCTTCCTTACGCCAAGCCTTCGAAAGACTTGGTGCGGCCGACCAGTCCGCCGGATACTTGCCCGCGGAGGTCGAACTCAAGCAGGATGTGGGTAACCTCGCAATGAAGGCGGGTTCATCAGCAAAGTATGTCGATAAAAAGTCGGGCTGACAGTTCGAAGGGCTGCCTTCAGCTGTCGAACAGGCCCTGGGCAACAGCGATCGCGTTCAGGTCCCGCAGAGCATAGAGATACGCCGCTAGCCGCCAGTCTCCTTCGCATTCTTCCGCGGTCGCGGCGAGGGAGTGGGCCGACGTCAGAAGGCGATCAGACCATTGCATTTCCTGCTCTTGCCTCGAATCCGTACGCCCTTTCTGAAACACGAGCCATTCCAGATAGGACGCAACAATGCCGCCCGAGTTGAAGAGAATGTCCGGTCCGACCCTGATGTCCCGGTTCCTGAGAATCTCGTCCGCAGAAGCTGAAATGGCCGCATTTGCGATTTCGAGGACAAACTGTGCGTTAAGTTCCGTCGCATTCGACTCCGAAACTGTGTCAGACACCGCCGCGAGGCAGAGAATGTCCGTGGGCAGGCTGATGATCGCGTCCGCGTCTTCGACATAATCGAGATCGCCATCGGCTTTGGTCCGCAGTACCTGTTCGACATCAAGGCCGTCCTCATCGAAAAGCGTGCCTGAACTGTCCGACATGGCGATCACTGTTGCCCCGGCCTCGCGTGCGCAGCGGGCAAAGGCTGCACCGGCCTTGCCCATGCCCTGAACAGAAATGCGCGCCGAGCAAACATCGAGCCCGGCATCATCCGAAAGCTTGTCGAGAATATACCACGCGCCGCGTCCGGTCGCGCCCTTGCGGAGTGCGATGCCACCAATGTCTTCAGGCTTGCCGGTGACTGCGCCTCTCGCCATGCCATTGGCCCTGTGGCGGAGGCCGGCAACCATGGCTTCCATATCGTGACATGTTGTGGCCGTATCGGGCATCGCGATATCATTGTCGGGCCGCAGGACATCCGCGAACACTTCGCCATACGTTTCGGCGAGCTGGTAGCGTTCCTTGTCCGTGAGATCGTCTGCTTCAATTTGCACAGCACCTTTCGCACCACCAAAAGGCAGGTCGAGCAGGGCACATTTCAGCGTCATCAGGAAGCCGAGACGGGACACTTCATCTGAATCGGCGCTCGCTGCAAAGCGCACGCCGCCTTTGGTAGGGCCTTTAAGATTGTTATAGCGACAGCGCCAGGCTCTGGCGTATTGGCGGTGCCCGTCATCGCGCCGGATGGTTAGCTCCCGCTCGATCACTTCGTGCGGGAGCGATAACAGCTTTCGAATGTCCTTGAGATCCGGGTCGACATCGACGACCCGGTCCAGTCGTCCGACTGCTTGTTCGAGTAACTGTGACATGAGTGGCCTTCCTTGAGCTGCAACGCTGCAGCGGAAGGCCAGTTCCCGTGCCTGCTACTCTGCGGCGACCGGCCGGTCTGAGGGGTGGAAGAAGAGTGCCTGACCGATCGCTGCCTTCACGGTGTTTTCCTGGAAAGGCTTCGGGATGAGATAGGTCGGTTCGGGACGCTCGCCGGTCAGCAGTCTCTCCGGGAAGGCCGTAATGAAGATGATCGGCACATCCAGCTCTTCGAGGATTTCGTGAGCGGCGTCGATGCCGGAAGAATTGTCGGCGAGTTGGATATCGCAAAGGATTAGACCGGGCGGATTGGCCCGCGCCATTGCGACAGCTTCGGTGTGCGTCGTGGCATTACCCGTAACATCGTGACCGAGCTCCTCGACCAGGCTTTCGAGGTCGGCGGCGATTACTGGCTCGTCCTCGATGATCAGGACTTTGGTTGAAAGTGTCGCTTCGATATCAGCATGCGCCTTGGAGATCAGCTCTTCGACTTGCTGCACCGTCTTGCCGAGAATTGTCGCAGCTTCCGAAACCTGAAAACCTTCCAGTGCGGTCAGGAGAAAGGCTTGGCGTTCGACCGGGGCCAGAGCCTGAAGGCGCTTCTCCGGAGAGGAGCCCGCGTCATCGGCCCGCTCTAGGCGAGCACCCGTCGAGCCCCAGATCACATGGAAAAACCTGTAGAGGGCCTGGCGCGGCGGAAGCTCTTTGCTGACCTGGCTGGGGTCTTCTGCCAAAGCTGTTAGTGATGCGCGGATATACGAATCGCCGCTCTCCTGACTACCTGTCAGCGCCCTCGCATATCGGCGCAAGTATGGCAGGTGTGGACCAAATTGTTCGACAAGACTCATAATTACCCTCGTAATTTTCGTTACACCAATAACTTGTCTTCTCGTGAAAGGTTGCAAGCTTCTGCAGTTATTTTTTTCAAACCCCGGAACTTTCCCGCTACCATGCGTTATACCAGCATATTATCGATGATGCGGAATTCCATGAATTATAAAGCGAGCCAAATGAGTCAGTCCAAAAAGCCTGATGCAGATGCGAGCCGATCCAAGAAGATTCGGCAAAAGCGCATCGGCGATCAGCTTCGCCGTTTGTACGACGACGTCACCAATGAGCCTGTGCCTGATGAGTTCTTGAGCCTTCTTGAACAGGCCGACAAATCCTCCAAGCAGAAATAGAGACAGTTTTGACCAAGCCGACCATGGATGATCAGGCATTCAAGACTGAACTTGCTGAACTCATCCCCCACCTTCGAGCGTTCGCACGCAGCCTTTGCGGGAATGCGACGGCTGCCGATGACCTTGCCCAGGAAGCCATGCTGAAGGCGTGGAAAGCGCGGGCGAGCTATCAGGCCGGCACGAATCTAAAGGCGTGGACGTTCACGATCCTCCGCAACCTCTTCTATTCGGAGAAGCGCAGAAGCTGGCGCCGTCAGCAGCTCGATCCTGAAGTTGCGGAAGCGACGCTGGTGTCGAACGACAATCCATCTTCCGCGATTGAGCTTCTATCCCTGCGCAATGCGCTGGATGAACTGCCAGAAGACCAGCGTGAAGCGCTCATTCTCGTTGGCGCGGGTGGCCTGTCCTATGAAGAGACGGCCGAGATCTGCGGTTGTGCCATCGGCACGATCAAGAGCCGCGTCAGTCGCGCCCGCAAAGCCATCACCGAAATCCTCGAGAGCAAGATGTCAGGGCTCACCGGCAATGATTCCCTCAGCGCCGCCGATGCTTTCGAGGACATCATGAGACAGGCCGACGAGTTATCGCGTGACCTCCCGGCAGACGCCTGAAAATCACCAGCCCCTGCACCGCGGCTCGCTTCGTCTGCGATTGTTGTTCACGATCGCGATGGCGTTGACTCCGATCCTGATCTTTGCGGGATTTCGGACCTATCTTAATGCGCAGGACTCAAGGGCCGACCGGCGAAACATGCTGGTCGAAATTGCTGATCGCGCGCTCGACGAGATTGAGCAGGTCCTGTCCACAGTCGATACGCTTCAGCAGATTTATTCTGCCGATATTGTTGCCGGTCGGTGCAAGCGCGTTTTCGAGGACATCGCACCACGCATGCCGCAGCTTTCCAACGTTGCCTACTTCAACGGAGAGAACGTCACCGAGTGCATCGCTCGCGGTGAGGTTGGCGAATCGACGGTGCAGCCAGACGCCATGGAGCAGCTCAGGCAAGGTCAGATGTCGGTTCGTACCGACGCCTTCTATGGCCCACATAGCCAGGCCTGGGTCTTCTCTACCCTGCGTCGCGTCAATGACGTTGACGGCGAATATGCCGGCGCCATCAGTTTTGCATTGCAGACGGAAGGCATTATCCGCACCCTCCAGCTCACTAACCTTCCGGATGATGTTGAGCTCGCAATTTCTGATGGCGAAGGTCAGATCTTTGGCAGCTCACGCTTTGTCGAACTTCCACTGGAATGGATCCGCCTCGCAACCGGTGACGAGGATGGCGAGCTTTTCGTCGCGCAGGACGATGACCTCGGATCGCTCGACGTGGTCGTTCGCGCCATTGTCGATGACAGGATGTATGCCATCATTTCGCGCCCATCGCCTGGACTGTTCAGCGAATTTACGTTGGAGCCGATCGAGACGGTGGGTATTCCGCTCCTCTCCTTTAGCCTCGCACTGGTCGCCGCCTGGCTGGCCGTCGACGGGCTGGTCCTGAAATGGCTGGCGCGGCTTAGACGCCTCGCACTCATTTATGGTGAGGGCCACTACAATTTCCGCATTGGCGATGAGTTCGAGAACGCGCCGGACGAAATCGCCAATTTTGCTACGACTTTCGATGGCATGGCTAACCGGATCGCGGAACGCGATGCCAAGTTGCGTAGCGCAATCGCCACTCGGGACGCTGCGGTCAAAGAGATCCACCACCGGGTTAAAAACAATCTTCAGATCGTGGCGAGCTTCCTCAACCTGCAGAGACGACAGGTCGAAGACCCGAATGCTCGGGAAGTCATCTCTGCTGCCCGTCACCGCATTGATGCGCTCTCGATTGTGCATCAGACGCTTTACCAGCATGAGCGTCTTGAAACCGTGCACATGCAGCCTTTCCTCGAGGCGCTGCTGTCTCACCTTGCCGGTGCACTCGGCATGGGGGAGAGCGGTGTAGACATCCAGAGCGACATTGCAGATATCGACCGTCCCGCCGACGATGCGATCCCGGTAGCGCTCTTCATTCTGGAAGCTGTTACCAATGCGATGAAATATGCCTTTGGCGACGATGGCGGGACCATCACGGTCAGCCTTCAGCAAGCCGGCGATGAGATCGTTTTGCAGATTACCGATGATGGATTTGGCGCCGAGCAGAGTGACGCCGACAACAATGGATCGACGGGGCTCGGATCACGCCTGATGACTGCCTTTGCCAAGCAGTTGCGGGGCACGCTGAGCCAGACATCCAAACCAGGCGAAGGCTTTGTGGTAGAGCTGCGAATGCCGAAGGAAACCGCAGAAAAGAAGGTTGGCAATTTCTAGCCGGCTTCGCTGTCAATTTCGACATGCGTGTCCGAAGCTGTTGCCTCGGGCGTAAGCGCATGCGGCTTTGCCGGCACGAAATGGTCCCCCTGTAGGGTGAAGACTGTGACCTGACACATATCGCCCGACACATCGATCAGGTTGAAGCTTGCCGGATGGTTGCGCAGGCGCGTCGACAAGGTGCCAGCAGAGACTGCGACATAGGACTGCTTCTTGTGGTCCACCACCGTCACAGAAGGCGAGTGCACATGGCCTGTCAGCAGAAAGTTGATCCCGCTTTGCGCCAGCCTCCGGCTCGCCCGGCGGCCACGGCGCGTTGCCGTTCTCATCGGGGCATCCGGGGGTGACAGGAAGGGGTGATGGCAGACCAGGAAGCCGTACTTGCCATCAAGTGGTGCAATGTCCGAAATTGCCTCTTCGAGGTCTTCAAGGTCAACCGAACCCTCGGCCCAGTTCCCGCGTGTCTGCCACCCGCGTGAGGTGTTGAGTCCGACCAGTTTGACGCGGTCAAGGACGGCAGGTCCGGACACGTCCTCGAAATGGCGATCATGCCGTTCGAAAGGCGAGACGACGCGCTCATAGAGGTTGAGCAGGGGCGTGTCGTGATTTCCGGCCACAACAACTTTCGGCATGGAAAAGCTATCCAGCCATTGTCGCGCGGCCCGGAATTCCGACCGCTTTCCGCGTTGGGTAAGGTCCCCGCATACCGCCATGGCATCGGCGCCAATCGCTTCAGCGGCGTACTGAAAAGCCTCCAGCGCAGTCGGGTCTTCTGTGCCGAAATGAATGTCGGCAACCTGGATAATTCTGGTCATTCGATCTGGGCTGAGATGGCCTTGCCGGCTTTCGCAATTCGGCTGAACCTGGTTCCGGACTTTAGCCGGACCGGTTCTCCGTCCAGCGTCACTCTCAGCTCGTATCCCTTTTCCTCTTCAATGATCACTTCGCGCGCCTGTAGGGTCTGCACACCGGCTGCGTCCCTCCAGTCCGAAAAGAGCGCGCCGATCCCCGATGCTGCAAGCTCGAGCGGATTGTCGGGATCGATGAAAGCATATTCGAGCAGGTCATCGCCAGAGTGCCCGACGAATAGCGCTGTTGCCGTCGCAAATCCCTCGACCGACCTCGAATGTTCGTCGAGCAGTCTGAAACTCATATTGGTTCGCAGGTCGAGGATATCGCTGCCGGCAAGCGTTTCAAATGCTTTCAGGATTTTGCCTTCCCGTATCGCTTCGCGCGGCGTGGCAAGGTCTGTTAGACTGCCCACCATTGCGGCAACATAGAACCGCCTCTCTCCTGCACAGCCGGCGGGGACGTCGATGATCTTTCCCTCACTGAGCGCCCTGTACAGGCATTCGTCCCAAACGCAGGCGCCGCCGTGTATCTGCTTGTGAAACAGGTTCATCGTGCCGCCCGGAAGGGGCAGGATAGGGGGTCCGTCAGAGCCGGCGTGTTCGAGGGTACAGGCGACCGTTCCGTCACCGCTCCACACTATGATCATATCGGGCTCGGAGGCGATGCAGTCAGCAATCGCCTGGGTGAAATCCTCGTCTCCCAGAACATTGATGTCGCACGGTTTGCCAAGGGCTTCCATCGCGCCGGTCAATTTTGCTGCGGCGTCCGGCGGCACGCTGCCGGAATGCGGGTTGATCAAAGCTGCGATCCCGCTCATCGACTGTCTCGCAGCGCCTTGATCAGGTCATCCTTGTTCATGGATGAGCGACCTTCGATGCCGAGTTCAGCCGCCCTGTCATAAAGATCGTCCTTCGTCCACGATTCATAGGGCGGTGATTTTCCACCCTTCTTCGAGGGGTGCATATCCGGATTGGCCTTCGCATTCGCAATGCGCGCTGCAGTGCCCTTCGAATAGCCATCATCACGGAGAGCTTCATATGTTTCGTCATCCTTGATTGAGGGACCGTGCGATCTGGCCATGGGACTCCGGTTTTCCTTGTCTGTGTGTGTGACAATTCAACGTCAGGCCAATTTTTTTGTTCCCGTTCCGGAACTCCTCCATCTGGCGGCGCGTATCATTTTCATGACGACCGCATTAAGACCCTGTAAACCAGCATTTTACCCTGCCACCGGGCCGATTGGTGATGTGGGGCAGATTTTCCGCAGGCTGGGTGGCCTCTCCCGTCTCGATGTCGTGTTTTCAATGCTGGGCGTGGCATGCGTCGCATTCTGGTCATGCCTGATGTCCGGCAAGCGCAAGGCAACATCAGTGGCGATGAAGCCAGCAGTCTGTCTCCTCACATACATTCCGAGCGACCCGATACAGGGTCTCGCAGAATAGGGGCCATCACAGCCTTGTCGCGCCACAGCCGGTGCCCAATTTGTTTGGACGTATGACACAAAAAAAGCGCAGCGATCAGGCTGCGCTTTTCTGAATCCTGACCCCGGCGCTTTTAATTCGCGCCAGCATCCTCAGCGGCCTCGTCAATGGCGCCTCCGGTTGCTTCAACGTCTTCGCCGACGCCTTCAACCGTGTTGCATGCTGCGGCCAGCATGGCCATCAGGCTTAGGCCGGCAACAAGAAAGATGTTCTTTTTCATGGAGTGCTCCTGACTTGCTTACAGAGAGAGGTAAACGAGCCAATAAGGTAAATGGTTCCCAGAATAATTTCAGGAACCTGAAGCGCTGGGCGTCCGTTGGTTAGGCATCGGTGAAAGGCCGTAGAAACAAACTAACCGTAGGAGTTTATCATGCTTGGTTGGGCACTTACATTTTTCGTCCTGGCGATCATCGCCGCAATATTTGGCTTCGGTGGTATCGCAGGCGCATCTGCCGGTATCGCGCAGATCCTCTTCTTTGTGTTCCTCGCACTGCTCGTCCTGAGCTTTGTGGCACGCGCCCTGAGAGGCCGAAGCGTACTATAGGGACGCAACAGACCCGAAAATCGAGCGGGGCGGATGTCTTCAGGCACCGCCCCGTTTTCTTTCAAGGAGCCAGTTACATGACCACACATTCTGATACCGCCCCCTCATCTGGTGGGCTGATCACCATCCTGCTGTCGATTCTTCTGCCACCGCTTGGGGTGGCCCTCTCGCGCGGTATCGGCAAGCAGTTCGTCTTCAACATCCTGCTGACCGTTCTCGGCTACGTGCCCGGTCTGGTTCACGCTGTTTGGCTTGCCGCTCGCCCCGAGTGAGCCCAGCCCTGCTTCCCCACACTCAAACTCATAATTCTCAGAAGGAGAACCCCAATGGCAAATCTCGACAAACTCAAGCAAAACCCAAAAGAGCAGCTCTTCGAGCATCTTGATGACGTTCGCGCCGTAATGCTTGGCTCGCCCGTTCATCACCAGCACATGCAGCCCATGGCGCCGCAGGTCGACAAGGAAGCGGGCACTGTCTGGTTCTACACGAACAAGTCTTCCGATCTCGTGAAGGCGCTCGGCCAGGATGGCGGCGAAGTCCATCTCTGCATTGTCGAGAAGGACTATCAGGCCTGCCTGCTTGGCGACCTCACCGTCGACCACAACCCGCAGAAAATCGATCAGTTCTGGAGCTCTGTCATTGCTGCATGGTTCGAAGGCGACAAGACGGATCCAGACCTCACAATGCTCTGCTTCCGCCCGAAAAACGGGTCCATCTGGGCGTCAGACAAGAACCCGATCACCTTCGCCTGGGAAATCGCAAAGGCCAATCACAAGGACCAGAAGCCTGACATTGGCGAACGCGCGTCAGTCGATTTTCACTGATCGGTGACGAAATCGCCCTAGTGCGCAAAGCCAGTCCGTTTTATGGGCTGGCTTTTTCTTTGTCCGGCAACCGCCTAAGGAGGTGAGATGCACCTGTTCGAGCCTCAATGTGTCGCGCCGACGAGCTGCCTTCTTGGACAGAGCCCCGTCTGGAGCCCCTCTGAAGGCCTCCTCTGGTGGGTCGACCCCAACCGCGCCAAGCTGCACCGCTATAATCCGAAGACGGGCAATGCGCGCCGATACGACTTGCCGCTCAAGGCCAGCGTCATTGCGCTGTCGCAAGGCGAGCTGCTGATGGCCGGCGAAGTGGAAGTCGGCTTTTTCGATCCGTCCACCGAAGAGTATACGAGGCTCATCACGCTTGAGAATGAAGCGCCGGGCAACCGTATCAATGCCGGCGGTGTCGCGCCGGATGGCAGTTTCTGGTTTGCGACCATGGACGGCCATGAAGCTGACGCACGAAGCGCCTGGTACCGGCTCGCACCCGACCGTTCGATCCATCCGCTCAATGTGAAGCCCATCGTCATCCCGAGCACGGCCTGCTTTTCACCGGATGGATCGGTATTCTACACTTGCGATACCACCGAACAGGAAATCCACGCCTTCGATGTCGAGGAGGGGGCACGGCTAACAAACCGGCGGATATTCACTACGACGAGCTCCGGCGCGGGCTATCCCGACGGATCGACCGTCGATAGCGAAGGTCATCTGTGGAATGCCGAATGGGATGGCGCGCGTATCGTGAGATATACACCCGAAGGGGCGATTGACCGCGCGATCAAGCTGCCGGTCAGCCGTATCACCGGATGCTGTTTTGGCGACAGGGATCTGAAGACGCTCTACGTCACCACGGCGCGCACCGGCCTGACGGCCTTCCAGCTCGACATGCAGCCTTTCGCGGGCAGCCTCTTCGCCATCCGGACCGACATAGCCGGCCGCCCTTGCGCAGAATGGTCAGGTCGCTAGCGAGCACATTTATCTGCCCAGGCCTGCTTGCGAATGCGACTTCCTGCACCCAGATGGCTTCACAATGGGCGCAATGCGGAGTAAGGCACTGGCGAAAGCGTCCCTGACCGCTTAAACCCCCGATATTCAGGATTTGATGGATGGCCGATAAGGACAAGAAAAAAAGCGTGGACCCGATCACTTTTGCCCGCCAGGTCGAAGCCGAAGGCCGCAAAGTGACATGGACCTCGCCCAGTGAGACGGTTCAGGCGACGATCATGGTTGTGATCATGTCGATCATCGTCGCGCTCTTCCTGTTCTTTACCGACCAGATCATCGCGGTCCTCATTCGCCTGATCACTGGTCTCGGCGCATAGATTTTCAAGGAGAGCCACAACATGGCCGCTGCCAAATGGTACATTGTTCACGCCTACTCGAACTTCGAGAAGAAGGTCGCGCAGGCGATTCGCGACCAGGCTGAAATGAAAAACCTGTCGAGCCTGATCGAAGAGATCGAAGTGCCGACGGAAGAAGTCGTTGAAGTGGTTCGTGGCAAGAAGAAGACGGTCGAAAAGCGCTATTTTCCGGGCTACGTCCTGCTCAAGGCTGAACTGACTGACGACGTCTATCACCTCGTTCGCGACACGCCGAAAGTCTCAGGCTTTCTCGGCGGTGACGGCGGCAAGCGTCCGCTCCCCGTTCCACAGCGTGAAGTCGACCGTATCCTCGGAACCTCCGACGAGCCGGCTGCAGAGCGCGTGCGTCCGCAGGTGACGTTTGAGATCGGCGAACAGGTCCGCGTCAATGAAGGCGCATTCCAGGGCTTCGAGGGCGGCGTCGAGGAAGTCGATGAAGCAGCTGGTCGCCTGAAAGTGTCGGTTTCCATCTTCGGCCGCGCAACCCCGGTCGATCTCGACTATGCCCAGGTCGACAAGATCAGCTAGGCCTTCAGCCTTGAAAGTGAATTTGAAAGCGCCCTTCGGTTGAAGGGCGCTTTTTTATGTTTGGAGCCGCTTGATCAGATGATTGGTAACCGCATCCTTTGATCCCTCGCCGTCAGGCTTCAGGCGGCTCGCCATCGTCTTGCCCCGTTCCACGCCCCACTGGTCAAAGCTGTTGAGGCCCCACAGCACACCGGCGAGATAGGTGCGATGCTCATAAAGGGCGATAAGCGAGCCCAGCTTTTCCGGTGTCAGCTCGGATGTCGAAATGAAGGTCGACGGGCGCCCGCCCGCATGAACCTTCTGTGCCGCGATCTCCGCCGGCAGGTCCGGCTCTTCCTTCTGCACTTCTTCCAGTGTGCGCCCATTGGCCAGCACTTCGGCCTGGGCAAGCGCGTGTGCCGTGAGCCCCGTCACGCCCGCTTCATCGGTTCGCGAACCCGGCGCCAGAATGAATTCTGCAGCGACAATGGACGGGCTCTGGTGCAGCCATTGATGATAGGAATGCTGGCCAATCGTCCCCTCGCCGCCCCAGAGAAGGGGGGTCGTCGCGCCGCCGACGCCCGCCCCGGCCGGGCCGACCGACTTGCCGTTCGATTCCATTTCCAGCTGTTGCAGATAGGCTGGCAGGAGGCGCAGTCGCCGCGAATAGGCAAGCAGGGCGCGGGCCCCAAAACCCATGAAGGAGGCGTTCCAGTAATCGAGCATGGCGAGCTGAATCGCGGCATTTTCGTGAACTGGCGCAGTCTGGACATGGGCATCCATTTCGGCTGCGCCGCGCTGGAAGCCCTTCATGACATCGCTGGACAGTGTGATCGAACAGGCAACCGACCCAGCCGACCAGATCGAGAAACGTCCGCCAACGCTTTCCGGCAGGTCCAGGATCAGCCCCTTCGCACCGTTGAGCCAGGCTGTTGCGCGCTCGGGATTGGCTGTGACGAGAACGAAGTGCTTTGCCCAGTCGGCTGGCACACCAGCGCGCACCCAGTCTCTCGCGCGTGTGAGGTTGTATAGCGTCTCTTCGGTACCAAAGGATTTGGATACCCCCACCACAAGCGTCCCGGCGGGATCCAGGCCTGCCAGTGCCAGTTCAAGGTCCAGTGGATCAAGGTTGGCGCAGTAGCGAAGCTCGATGTCTGGAAGTCGGCTGTCATGGAAAGCGTCGGCGATGAGCCGTGGGCCGAAATCCGACCCGCCAATACCGATGTGGACTATGGCCTTGAAGGGGTGGCCGTTTGCTGCGGTCTTGCGACCGTTGGCGATATCACTGGCCAGGGCTTCAGCGGCTTCTGACGATTTGCGAACACGCTCTGCGTCTGCAAATTCCGTCTCTTGCGCTCGAAGTGCCCAGTGGAGCGCTGCGCGTCCTTCCGATGGGTTCACTGTCTTGCCGGTGAACAGTCTTTCCACGGCGCCAGGCAGATCCTTCTGGGAGGCAAGCTTTGCCAGGGCGGTTTCCGCGTCCGCGTCAAGGAATTGCCGGGACACATTGATATTCCAGCCGCATGCGTCGAATTCGGAAATGGTTCGACCTGCCTCGACAACGGATTTGAGCGTTCTGGAGCGCAGCCGGTCAGCGTGAGACTTCAGGTCCATGCAAGTAACCTCTCAGGATCGGTAGAAAACGGTGAGCGCGTCGCCAGCGGCCTTGCGCATCAGGTTTACGGGAAGGGCCGGATCGCCGCGCTCATAGACGGCGCGTTTGCCGTCCCCCGTCATGAGGAGCAGAATGTGCCGCGCATGCGCTACCGCCGGATAGGTCAGTGTCATACGTTCGGTAATTTCGCCTGTGACTTCGGTCCTCGGTGCGTCGATGGCTGCCACGCTCAGCATATTGCCCGGGTCGGTGGCCGCGCCGAGACCTTTCGCATCAGCGAACCAGGACAGAGTGTGACCATCCGGACCCATCCCCAGAACGAGAACGTCGATGGTGCGGGCAGGGGTGCCATAGTCCTTGTGAAGCGCCGCTTCGCTGCCGAAGGCGGACTCGCCGCCTGTCATCATCGGAAGGAAGCGGGCTTTCCCGGCCTTGTCCCTTAACAGCGTCCGCCGGATGAGGGCTGCGTTTGATGCATCATGCGTTTCGGGCACCCATCGCTCATCGGCAAGGCCAATCGTGACGTTCGCCCAGTCCAGTTCCGCGCCCGAAAGGGACCGGTAAATCGGCCCCGGTGTCGAGCCGCCAGAACAGAAGAGGCTTGCCCGCCCACGGCGGGACAATGCGTTTTCCATCCTCTGCCGGATCCAGTGCGCCGCATCGGCTTCAAAGGTCTCGCGGTCGCTGAATGTGTGGAATTGAGGGCCTGATGTCATGCCTGCGCAGGGACACGCGCACCGGCTCGCTGTCAAGTCCGTTACCCTCCGTCTGCGCTGGAATTGTCATGGGTGCTTGAAAGCTCGCGCGCGCGTGTGTATGTCGCCCGCTTCAACGGGAATCAAAGGCCCGCTGGTAAAAGGAACCTGAACCCCGTCCGGCGGGCCGGACATAGCTAGAGGAGGCCTCCCATGGCCAAGGAGAAGTTTGAGCGGAACAAGCCGCACGTGAACATTGGCACGATCGGCCACGTTGACCACGGCAAGACGACGTTGACGGCAGCGATCACGATGACGAT
>Ga0310345_10000404_pt1 | contig 68131 bp, 74 predicted proteins | sample HC15DNA20500_MG_FD_204667 | JGI IMG/M metagenome (GOLD analysis project Ga0310345, IMG submission 204667) | Marine microbial communities from station ALOHA, North Pacific Subtropical Gyre - HC15-DNA-20-500_MG | ecosystem: Environmental > Aquatic > Marine > Oceanic | place: Pacific Ocean: North...
AGCATCCTCAGGCTGCGCATCCCCTGCCTCCTCTTGGCTGAGTCTCGACAACCCAACCTTGAGGCGCGCAGGGGGTGCGCGCTGCCATTCAGGCGCCTCGGGCACCCACGACTACGTTAGGAGAGCCTGTTTTCCGAGACCGGCGCGTCGTAGCGCGAGCGCAGCTCGTCGAGAGACGCCTCGTCGAACAGACGAGGGCTCATGATGCTGCGGAGATCTCGGTCACTGAGCATGCCCACCAGCGCGCCGGCCTCGACGACGGGGAGATGGCGCACCGTGTGAGCCGCCAGCAGCTCAGCCGCCTCGCTCAGGCGCGCCTGGGCGTGTACGACCACGGGCGACTCCGTCATCACGTCTCGAACCAGCATGCGGACTCCTTCCGGCGAGGCGGCCTCGCCCACGTCGAGGATGCAAGGGCGAGCCCACCAGCCGAGCATCGAAGGGGAGGCCGCCCACGCGAGATGGGCTCGCACGATCTGCGCAGGGGCGCAGTCGGCGCGTGGGGACTTGGGCCAGGGTGTACCCCGCGCGCCGCTCTACCGCGCCCGATGACACTGGCCACCGGTGGCTTTCGTCCCTACGTTATCGAGTGATGAGGGTCTTTCTCCCGCGACGATACTGAGGAGCCACCCCCGCCCGAGAGGGCGTGAGGGTGGCTCCGAGTCGCGGACCGGGGCGCACCCCCCTCCAACGTCGCACCCCCCGTGGTCGACCCGAGTGACCGTGCGCCCGCCCGCACCTTGCCGAGCTTGGTCATCTCGACGGAGTCGTCCGTCGCTCTCACCCATCGGAGGTTGCAGTGGAGATTCGTGTGCGTTTCGTCGGAGTCGCGCCCAGCGACGCTCGAGCCGTGATCAGTGAAGTGGAGCGCCGCGTCGAGATGGCGCTCGACCGGCTCGCGCCTCGGGTTCGCGAGGTGAGCGTCGCGTTCTCGGACGTCAACGGGCCGCGCGGCGGTCTCGACCAGCAGTGCGTGGTGATCATCACGCCCAGAAACGAGGGCGAGCCCGTGGTGGGCCGGGCCCGCGAGGAGGCTCGCGGGCAGGCCGTCATCCGAGCGCTCAGGCGCGCGCGACGTCAGCTCGAGGACACGCTCGAGCGTCAGCGATATTGGACCTCGTCCCGTCGTCTCACGACGCAGCCGCTGCTTCAGGAGAGCTCATGACGACAAAGCACACTGTATTGTTCGCCACGGATCTCGAGGGCGACGTCACGAAGGGCCTCCGCCTGGCGAGCGCGCTCGCGGAGGAGCGCGCCGCCACCCTGCTCGTGGTCCACGTGGTCCCGCTCCGCGCGAGCGACGGCGAGGGAATGCTCCACCGGGGCCTCGACCTGATGAAGAACGCGCCCCACCGCGCCCTGCGCGCCGTGTCCCTCTCGGCTCCGGACGTGCCCCATCGGACTCTACTCCGGATCGGTGAGCCGGCGGAGGAGCTGGCGCGGGTCGCGAGAGAGTCCAACGCCTCGCTCGTCGTGATGGAGGCCCGCGAGCGCGGCGCGCTGCGCCGCATCTTCGGTCGGGGGCTCGTCGAGCGGCTGCGCGCTCGCGTGGACTGCCCGGTCGTGACCTATCCGCCCCGCGCGGCCGGCTCGCCGGCCGGTCTGGAGGGCGCGCTCCCGCCGTCCGTCGCGCTCCGGTCCGTGCTCGACGCGCGCGTCGACGCGCTCCTCGACTGGCTGAACGGGCGCGCTGACGCCGTGGCGTCGGTCGCGGAGCGGGCGTCCATCCAGCGGGCCGTGATCCGCCTGGTGGAGGGCGCGACCCAGCGGGAGCGGGACGAGCTCGTGCTGGAGCTCGGCGGACACCTCCGCGAGGTCCAGGGCGTCGGGGTCGAGCTCTGGCTCGACGCGCTCGGCTCCCCGTCCGCACCCTCCCTCGCCCAGCCGATCCTCTCCGTCGGCCTCGCCGCGCGGCCCAGTCCGGAGCGCGACGCTTGGATCGGCGCCGCGCTGCGAGAGGGCGTCGCGGTCTCCTTCCCCCTCGACGCGTCGGATCCCGCGCAGGCCCCCGTCGTCCTGGCGAGCGCGCGCGTCCCGCTCCCGGGAGGGGCCGCCGCCGCCCTGGCGTTCACCTTCGACGCGCGGTCCGGCTTCCTGCGGATCCTCGCCGGGCCCGGTCCCTCGTCGTCCGCGGAGACCTACGCGTTCGACGAGCGAGGCCTCATGCTCTCGAACAGTCGATTCCCCGCGCAGCTCCAGCGCGCGGGGCTCCTCGCCCCGTCGGCTCAGGCGGCCCGCAGGGTGTGGGTCAACGACCCCGGCGTCAGCTTGCTGGACGCACCGGCCCCCTACGACACGGAGCCGTGGCCCCTCACCGAGATGGCCGCGGAGGCCACGGCCGGCCGAGACGGCGTCAACGTGCGTGGCTACCGCGACTACCGAGGGGTGCCGGTGATCGGCGCGTGGCGGTGGATCCCCAGCCATCGCATCGGGGTCGCGGCCGAGATGGACCTGGCCGACGCTCGCGAGTCGCAGCTCCGCTACGCGTCCTAGGACGCGGAGCGGATCCGACTCGAGACGCCGCGAAGCGTCGGCGCGGCGGGAGGTCCGTGCCCGCGGTCAGCCGCCCAGGCGGACCGCGAGCCCCTCTTCGTTGACCGCGCCGTCGGGGCGGATGACGTAGAGGTAGGCGTCGCCGTCGGCGAGCGCGCCGCGGTTGAGCTGGACGCCCACGCGGTTGTCGCCCCACGCGGACTCGGGCTGGATCTCGCAGGTGGCCCCGGGGCGGTCCGACCAGCGGGCGACGTCGCAGAGCTCGACGCGCGCCAGCGTGGAGTCGACGTAGACGTCGTCCAGCTCCACCACGTAGTCGCCGATGGGGACGCTCGGATCGAGCCCGATCAGGGCGAGGCGATTCGGCGGGTCGTCTCCGAACCGAGGGCGGTCGCGCAGCTCCTCGGGGCGCGCCGGGCGCTCGGCGATCCACGTGGCCGCGGTGAGGTCGTGCTCGACGCGGCCATCGGTCAGGCACAGGATGCGGCCGTCGGCGTCGTCGGGGCTGCTGCTCTGCCGGAAGTAGAGCTCCACCCGGTGCCACGCTTCGAGCGCGTCCTCGCCGCTCCAGGTGGACCAGCTGGGAGTGTCCGCGAGCGTGTGCGACGTGGTCGCCCAAGGGTCGGCTTCGGTGCCGCGGTCCTCGCTGTAGCCATAGGTCAGGTGCATCGTCGTCCAGCTCAGCCGGTAGGTCCGGCCGTTGTGGTCCCCGGCCCAGAGGCGGAGGAGCTTGGCCGAAGCGCGGTCGGACGAGCGGGCGTCGAGCCGGACATACCAGGAGAGGTACATCTCGCGGTGCGCCTCGGTGCGGCCGTAGTCGTGCCCACGGAGGGTGTTGTGGTTGTGCTCCGCGCCGTCGCCGAGGTAGTGCGCGCGGCTGACCCCGCGGACCGAGCGACTGGCGGCGGTCGCGAAGCGTATGCGTCCGTCGGGGTTGCCCGCGAAGGGGTAGCCGTCGCCGGTCGGCACGGAGGCGCCGTCGACCACCTCGTCGTACGCGGACTCGGCGTCGTCCCACTCGAGCGGGGTCGCGACCGCGCGCTCGCCGAAGCAGGTCCCCGTCACCTCGACGCGCTCGCCGTGCCGCAGGAGACCGAGCACGCCGGTGGGCGCGGGCAGGGGGCCGTCGCAGGGCCTCACCTCCGAGCCGGCGTCGGGGGCCCGGCCGGCGTCGAGCGCCGAGCTGGCGTCGAGGGGCGGGCCCGCGTCCTCGGGCGTCGCGCCCGCGTCCCGCCGCGGCTCGCTCGAGGCGTCGGGCGCGGACGCGCTGTCGCAGGCGAAGGCCAGGGCGAGAGCCGGCAGCAGAATCCAGGGGTGTCTCATCGTTCTCTCTCTCTCTCACTCGCCGCCCAGGGGCCCGGAGTACCGGCGGCCGTCCGCGGTGGTGACGAACCAGTGGGTGGCGCGCGCGAGCTCGTCGGCGTGGAAGGTCGCGCGGACCTCCTCGTCCGTCCAGCCGTCCGGCGGCGCGATGAAGAGCCAGCCGCAGTCCTCGTAGCGCGCGGCGTCGCCGAGCTCGATCCGCGCGCGCGCGGTCGGCCCCTGCGCGATGTAGAGGTCTCCGTAGAGGACCTGGCTCGAGGCGACGGACCCGTGCCCGTTGCGCTCGGGATCCGCCCAGCCCGCGAACGCCACGTGGCCGAGCTCGATCGGGACGCGGTTGGAGCTGAGCGGCCGCTGGCCTTCGAAGTACCGGTGGGTCGAGGTGGAGGCGAGACTCCACTCACTGCTGACTTCGTCGCCCGAGCGGAAGTCGGCCGGGACCTGCATGAACGCGAGGAGGCGCGGCGAGTGGTCGCCGGTGTTCAGGGACGAGAGGCTCGCGACCCAATGGGTCCCCCGGTCGTCGAGACCCCAGGACGCGCCGTTGCCGCTGGAGGTGAGGCTGCCGCCGCCGCTGTGGGTCCAGAGCACGAGGTCGCCGTTGCCCGTGTCGTCGCCGTCGTGGGTCAGCCACGCGGACTTGAAGGAGGAGCCGACGCCCTCGTAGTCCCCGGCCGCCCACCCGCCCAGGCTCACGCCAGGGAACCCGTACCCGGGGGGCACGTAGGCGCGGTAGGAGACGAGCACGCCCTCCGCCTCCGCGCGAGGGCTGCCGAGCGACACGTTGCGAGAGAAGTAGCTGCCGCCCTCGCCGTCGTTGTCGATGGTCGGCACGAAGGTGCGCCCGCTCGCCTCGTCGGCCCAGTAGCGCCACTCCGTCTCGACCGATCCGGACCCCTCGCGCCGGCGGCCGAAGGCGCCGATCTCCGGATCTTCGGCCAGGTCGACGACCTCGCGTCCGCCCGCGTTGCGCCCCGAGAACCAGAAGACCACCCGCGGCCCCTCGCCGAAGCCGGCGCCTCGCGCCACGACCATCCTCTCGTCGCCGGGACCGGCGTCGCCCACGCCCGGGGCGGCGTCAGGCGCGTGGGAGCCGGCGTCGTCGTCGCCACGGCTGGCGTCCGAGGACGGCGCGTCGCCCCCGTCGGTGGAGGGTTGCGCCGCGTCGGGGGGCCCGGGCGCTTCACCCGCGCAGGCCTGCTGGGCGACCACCAGGCTCGCGAGCAGCGTCCAGCGCGCGACGGTGCGACTGGAGATGCGACTTCGCCTCATTCGCCAATGGTCTCGCGGCGCCGCCCGCGTCACCACCAACCCGGCCTTACCGCGGCTTTCGCGAGGCCGCGGCGAAGTCATCGTACCAGGCCCCTTTCCCAATCCCAGGGTGTACCTCGGGCGACGCTGAACCAGCTCTCGAGCGGCAGCTGGATGCTCGAGAAGCTCAACGTGATCGTCACCGGCAAGACCGGAGTCGGCAAGAGCTACCTCGGCTGCGCGCTCGGCCAGCTCGCGTGCCGGCGGGGGCAGCGGGTCATCTACCGCCGCCTGCCTCGCCTCTTCGCCGAGCTCGCCCTCGCGAAAGCCGACGGCACCTACCACAAGCGTCTCGCGAAGATCGCCAAAGCCGACGTCCTCGTGCTCGACGACCTGGGCATCGGCACCGGGCTCAAGGAGGCTCACCGCCACGACCTCCTCGAGGTGATGGAGGACCGCTACGGCCGCAGCTCCACCATCGTCACGAGCCAGCTCGACTCCAAGCACTGGCACGAGTGGATCGGCGACCCGACCCTCGCCGACGCGATTTCGGACCGCCTCGTCCACAACGCCTACAAGGTCACCCTCAAGGGCCCGTCCCGTCGCAAGGAGAGGTCGAAGAGCAAGAAGAGCTGAACCAGACGCCCCTCGCCATCGAGGTGATCACGATCAGGCGAAACGAGTGATCACGATGGCGCGATTCAGGCGATCACGATCGGCGGAAGGTCATGCGCCGATTCTGCCACCTCGCTCCGTCCAGTCGAGGACGAAGAGGCGCCCGGTCGAGCCGACCACGAGGGTCAGGCGAAGCACCGCGCCGGCTCGCTCCGGGAGCGCACGAAAGGGAGCTGCACCCACGACGATGAGAGGGCGTCCGTCGAGGCGCTGCTCCCCGTCGAGCTCGGTCTCCACGATGAAGGGCTCGTAGGGCCGCATCTCCGAGATGCGTTCCTCGACCACCACGGGGAGGTGGTCGAGCCTCACCGGTCGCGCGTCGCCGCGGAGCTCGGCGGGGTACTGGTTGAAGTGGCCGTGACCCCGCTCCGGATCGCAGCGCCAGATGCCGTCGACGTCGACGAGCCACACCCCGTCCGAGAAGGTGCGGCGACTGGTCAGCCAGCCTCCGGCGAAGACTCGGCGCTCGAGCCTGAACTCGACGAGGCCACGGGTTCGGACGCGACGACCCGCGAAGCGCTGCGGGTCCTCGGCGAGCTCGAGCACGGTCGGCGAGGTGAAGTCGCGATCGGGGCTGGGGAGCGGGTCCAGGCCATCCCTCTCGACGTGTGGGTAGGCGTCGACGAAGAGCACGGTCGCGGACACGAGACCTTGCGCGTCTCGAAGTACCCGTGAGGCCCATCGGCAGGCGTCGTGGGGGGAGCCGTCGGCGAGGAGCGCGCCGAGCCGATCGCCGTAGGCCGCCTCGAGCTGCTGGTGGGCGCGCTTGTGCAGGAGCATGAAGCGGTCGCCGTCCCGGACGTCGCAGCGGCCCTCGGCCAGGGTCCCATCGCCCAGCGATGCGCACGCGAGATTGGCGAGCTGGCCGAGGTCCCGGCCGGGAGGCGCCGGGCTGTTCTGGGCGGCCCAACGCACGTCGTGATCGACGGTGAGCTGCTCGAGCCGCTTATCGCGGATGCGCACCACGCGCTGCAGCCCGACCCAACGAAAGCGGGCGGTGTCCGAGTCCACCGTGAGCTCCGCGCAGGTCGCGAGCATCTGCACGACGCCGGATTCCCCGGTCGGGACCCGGGAGCCCTCCTCGAAGAGCTCACGTGGATCTCCGCCCCGCGCCCAGGCGTCTGTCAGTTTCTCGTGTGCTGGGGAGCCCGGCGTGGAGGCCAGGACCAGCCAGCGGTTCGGTGCGGCCGGCGTCACCGTCGTCGAGGTGCGATCGGACCACACGCAGTCGTCGGTGGCCGCCCACCGGTTCTGGCCCACCGAGAAGGCGATGGCGGGGGGCTCGAGGTCGCGACCAGGACCGCTGGAGATGCTCACGGCCCGATACTGCGGAACGAGCGCGCCGGTGAGCAACCGCGTTCGCCAGGACTCGCTGCGGCGGACGACGCGCAGCGCCGAGCCTCAATCTCCGCCGGACGCCGCACCGGCGCGGACGCGTCGACTCCGGAGAAGGACGCGGCCGTAGAAGGCGAGGCAGAGGAGCCCCACGAGGACGAACACGACGCCGATCGCGATCAAGCCGCCTGAGTTTCCGGGACCGTGGCCCACCCAGAGGATGCGCGTCGAGTCGTCGACGACCTCCGCCAGCGGGGAGCGCGCCCCGACGGGCGAGATGACACCCTCCACGCCTCTCTCGCGGGAGTCCTCGACGGCGGCCAGCAGCAGCGGGGAGGCCCCGCGCGGAACGAGGGGCACGTATACGTACGGCCCGTCGACGTGGACGGCGGACTCGGGGCGCCACGTGGCGTCCGTGACGACGACCCATTGATCGTCCGGGCATTCGGCGGCGGCGCACGGGGTGGGGCGGTCCGGCATCGAAGCCAGGTCTCGTGCGGCGTCGGCGGCCATCACGACTCCACCGACGACGAGCGCGGCGCCGACCGCCAGACCCAGCCACGAGAACCACGGGTTCTGTTCGGCCAAAGCGCGCGCGTCGAGGGGGTCGGGACCGGGCTCGCTCATGGCGCTCTCCTAGCAGATGCCGCTCGAGGGGCGAGAGGGATGACCGGCTGCTCGCGGGCCCGTGGACGTGGACGTGCGGACGCGCCGCTCGCCTGCTGGGGGTCGACCACCCCATTCCGTTCGGCGTCGTCGGGGGGCCGAAGCTGTCGCTCGAAGAATCGAAGGCGTGTGTCCTAGCCACGGTCCGCACCCGCGCGACGTGACCTCGCGCACCTACGACGGCGGACCGGTAGGGCCCCCCCAACGAAAAACTGCGCCGCTCCGGCGGCGCCCGCGTTCAGGGGAAAAGGAGGTCGAAATGACCAAGAAGATCCTGCTCGCGCTCGCCCTGATCCTCTTCTCCCTGACCCTCGCGGCGCCCCCCGCCTCGGCCTGCGGCGGCTACGCGGTGGAGACGCCCGAGTCGATCGCCGTCCGCGCCGCCGTCATCGACTACTACCGGCAGCGGCGCGCTCACGAGGAGGCCCCGACCGTCTACGGGATCGTGCTCACGAGCGCGCGGCGCGCCGAGGCCAGGGTGCACCTGAGGGTCGGCGACGGGTTCGAGACACGCGTCGTGCGGCTCTCGCGTCGCGGCGAGCGCTGGACCGTCCGACACGTACGACCGCTCGCGTGAGCTCACTCCATCGTGCCCAGCATGCGCTCGACGCTCACGTCGTAGCGGCTGCGGATCAGGTCGAGCACGCTGTCGACCTCGCGGCGGTCAGCGCGCAGGCGCTCGCGGAGGCCCGCCTTCGTCGCTCTCTCGATGGACATGCGAGCCTTGGCGAGATGACGCACGATCGTCGCGCGGTGCACGCCATACATGGTCGCGAGCTGCTCGAGCGTCATCCTGCGCAGGAAGTGCAAGCGCAGCAGGTTACGCTCGCGCGGCCCGAGGCCCGCTACCGCCTCCTCGAAGGCCTCTCGGAACACGGCGCGGTAGCGGGCCTCGAGGAACGCGAGCTCGGGGTCCCGCTCCCCCGTGGCGTCCACCACCGCGTCGTCGCCCGGGCCCTCGCGCCCCGACTTGCGGAGCATCGAGATCGCGGTGCGCGTCGCGGTGACCTTGAGCAGCCCGCGGAGCGAGCCGCGCCCCGCGTACCCGACGAGCTTGGGCGGGTCACCGACCAGGAGCTTGCGTCGCACCTCCTGCTCGACCTCCTCCCGCACGTCGTCGGGCAGCTGCATCGCCGCGAGCGCGCCGCGCACGCCGCTCCAGTAGTCGGCCTCCAGCCGCGCGAGCGCGGCGTCCTCCCGTCGCGCGCAGGCGAGCGCCAACGCGACCTCCCTGATGCTCGCCTCGGACAGCGCGTCGACGCTCGCGGGCAGGCCAGCGAGCGTGCGCACCAGCTCCTCGCGCACCACCGGGACATCCTCCCACGCCCCCTCCGCGAGCTCGCAGGCCGCGCGGAGAGCCGCCTCGAGGCCCGCGCTCTCGGGTGTGTCGGGGCGCTCACCGCGGTAGATCTCCGAGAGCTTCATGACGGCGCGCATTATGGGGGGTGAAGCGGCAGAGTGCCCGACCGACGACGCGCTCCTCGCGCTGGTCGAGGGACGGCTCCGCGGCGCGCAGCTCGAGACCCTCGACAGCCATCTCGACGGATGCGCGCTGTGCCGCGAGGTCGTCGCGACGCTCGACTCGGGCGCCCGCCGGGTCGCGGACCGCGCTCCGGAGGCCGAGACCATCGGTCGCTTCCTCGTCCTCGAGCAGATCGGGGAGGGCGCGATGGGGGTGGTCTACGCCGCCTACGACCCGGAGCTCGATCGCAAGGTCGCGCTCAAGCTCCTGCGCGCCGAGCGGGGAGACGCGCGCGGTCAGGCCCGGCTCACGCGCGAGGCGCAGGCTCTCGCGCGGCTGTCGCATGCTCACGTCGTCACGGTGTACGACGTGGGCGCGCGGGGCGACGACGTGTACGTCGCGATGGAGCTCGTCGAGGGCGAGTCGCTGCGCGCCTGGCTCGCCGCCGAGCGGAGCCCGGAAGAGATCCTCGCGGTGTTTCGGGCCGCCGGGGCAGGGCTCGCGGCGGCCCACGACGCGGGGCTGGTGCATCGCGACTTCAAGCCGGAGAACGTGCTCGTCGACCCCCGCGGGGCCCCCAAGGTGGTCGACTTCGGGCTCGCGCGGGGCGACGGTGAGGCGGTCGACGCCGTCCCCGAAGGCGCGCTGCTGACCGCTTCGCTGACCCGGACGGGGGCGCTGCTCGGCACGCCCGCCTACATGGCCCCCGAGCAGCTCGCGGGCGCGCCCGCCGACGCGCGCGCCGACCAGTTCGCGTTCTGCGTCGCGCTCTGGGAGGCGCTCGAGGGGTCCCGCCCCTTCGCGGGCGAGACGATCGCGGACCTGCGGGAGGCGATCGACGAGGGACCCCCGCCGGGGCGAATGCATCGCCGGACGCACGCGGCCCTGCGCCGCGGACTGTCCCCCGACCCGAAGGCGCGCTTCCCCGACCTGCGTCATCTGCTGTCGGCGCTCGAGCCCCGTCGGGGCCGCTTCGGGTGGGTGGCGCTCGGGGTCGCGGCGTCCTTGATCGCGGCCGGGGGCCTCTGGGCCGGCTTCGCAGGCGAGGCCGAGGACCCCTGCGCCTCCAGCGCGGCCGCGCTGGACACGACGTGGACGCCCGAGGTGCGCGCGTCGATGACCGGCGCCCATGAGACCGCGCTCGACGCGTGGGCGCGCCGCTGGTCGGAGGCGCGCGTGGCCGCGTGCCGCGCGACCCACGTCGAGCACGAGCAGTCGGCCGCCCGTCTCGACCGGCGGATGGCGTGCCTGGACCGTCAGCGCGGCGCGTTTCGCGCGGTGCTCTCGCGCGCCACCGATGACGCGCTCGTCGCGATCGACGCGATCGAGACGTTGCCCGACCCCCAGATCTGCGCGCTGGACGTCGCCGTGCCGCCGCCGCCCGAGCACCAGCGTGAGGCGGTCGCCGCGATCGAGGCGCAGATCGACGAAGGCAGGGTCGCCGTGGCCACCGCGCGCCACGGCGAGGCGCTCGCGCAGGCGACGAGGCTCGTCTCCGATGCGGAGGCGCTCGCGTATGCCCCGGTGGTGTCCGAGGCCCACCGCCTGCGCGCGTCGGCGCTGCGCGCCCTCGCGCGGTTCGACGACGCCGACGCGTCGGCCGAGGCGGCCGTGCTCGCGGCGAGCGGCGTGGGTGACGATCGGCAGGTCGCCGAAGCGTGGCTCGAGCGGGTCCGCGTCGCGGGCGCGCGCGGGAGCTTCTCCGACGCGGAGACCTGGAGCCGGTACGCCGACGCGGCGATCACTCGCGCGGGTCGGCCCGAGGATCTGCGGGACGACCTCCTCCAGGTTCGCGGCGTGCTGCGTACGAACCTCGGGCGCCTCGACGAGGCGGAGGACGACCTCCGCACCGCCATCGAGAGCGTCGGGCGCCGATACGGCGAGGGGAGCCCGCGCCTCGCGTCACTGCACACGAGCCTCGGCAACCTGCTGCGCTTGGACTCTCGCTACGACGAGGCGCTGGCCGCGCACCGGGTCGCGCTGAGGCTCGACGAGTCTTCGCTCGGCGGCGACCACCCGCGCGTGGGCCGGGACCTTCACAACGTCGCCGGCGTGCTGCGTCGCCAGGGGCGCGCCGCCGAGGCGCGGGAGCGCTACGTGCGGGCGCTCGCGATCGAGCGCGCGGCGCTCGGAGACGAGCACCCGGAGGTCGCGCTCACCCGCAACAGCCTGGGGCTGCTCGCGTTCGAGCGGGGCGACCTGCGGGAGGCGCGCGACGAGTGGGAGCGGGCCGCCGGGATCTTCGAGGCGCATCACCACGGCGAAGCGGCGTCGACGCGGTTCAACCTCGGGCTGCTCGCGGTCACCGAGTCGCGATGGACGGACGGTGAAGCCCACGCGCGGCGCGCGATCGCGATCGACGAGGCGCGGATCGGTCCGCGAAGTAAGCGGGTGGCGAGCGCGCACGTGTTGCTCGCGCGTGCGCTCGTCGGGCAAGGGCGCGCGGACGAAGCGCAGGAGGCCGCCGCGCGCGCGATCGAGATCGCCGGAGAGCTCGGCGACCCGGAGCTGACGCGAGAGGCGCGAGCGGCCCTGGGTGAGAGCGCCGAGGGCGGCGGGGCCCGGGAGGAGGTGGCGCCTCGGCCGGGGCGCGTCGCGCGGCCGGAGCCGCCCGCGCCGTCCCTGCCCACGCCGCCCCCGTCCACGCTGCCCGTGCGCCGCCCGGCGGGCTCGGGCTCCTACGGCGCGGGGCAAGCCTGGGACTGAGCGAGGGAGAAAGGCTGCGCCGGTCGCGCCGGAGCCGCGTTCCGACTCCGAAAGGAGTCCCAAGCATGCGACGACGACACTTCCTCGGAGGCGCCCTCGCGAGCCTCACCCTGACGCTCGGCGGCGGGTCGCGCGCCCTCGCGCAGCGCTGCGCCGGCGTCCGCACGGAGCCGAACATCGAGGGCCCGTTCTACCGCCCGGGCGCTCCCGATCGCGTCGCGCTCGTCGAGCGGCCCAGCCTCCGGCTCAGCGGGATCGTGACCGACCCCGGCTGCCGCCCGATGCAGGACGCGGTGCTCGAGCTCTGGCAGGCGGACGCGAACGGCGACTACGACCTCCACGGCGATCGCCTGCGTGGGATCGTGCGCACCGACGCGAACGGTCGCTGGTCGCTGGCGACGATCTTCCCGGGGCGCTACCTGAACGGCGCGACGTACCGGCCGGCCCACATCCACGTGAAGGTGCACGCCACGGGGAGGCCGCCGCTCACCACGCAGCTCTACTTCCCGCGCGATCCGCACAACGACGACGACCCCTGGTTCCGGCGGAGCCTCGTCGTCTCGATGATGCCGCCGGGCTGCGGGCAAGGTCCGAGCCACGGGCGGTTCGACTTCGTGGTCTAGGGAGCGCGGCGCTCGGGGACGAGGCGCGCGAGTCGGTCAGCACCACCCGACGGCGCCGAACGCGGCGATGAGGATGCCTGCGATCACCGCGCCCGCGACCAGCCCGAGCCAGGTGAGGGTCGGCGCCACCCCCGAGGCGTCTCGGCCGTACCGACGCTCGATGGTCCAGGCCCCGACGAGGAGGCAGCCGACGAAGGCGACGAACCCGGCGATGCCCGCGTCACGGAAGCAGTCCGGGCTGTGCGCTGCGGCAGAGCTGGGGATGCAGACCAGCGACCACGTGTAGGCGGCCCACCGCACTACAGCGCTCCAGCGCGTTCCAGCTCTCGAAGCTGCTCGGGGGTGTAGAGCAATGAGGGGGCGGCGCGCATCCACTGGCGGTGAACCGTGGCGAAGGTCATGGCGCGCGCGGGGAGGACCGCGCCGCGAGCCCTGAGCGCCTCCGTGAGCGTCCAGGCGATGAGGTCTCGGGACGCCATGATGGCTGCGCGACCTGCCGTCGAGAACCGGCCGTCTGGACTCCGCCACTCGGAGTCTCGCTCTTCGTGGTGCGCGCGCTCCTCGCCCACGTACCTCAGGATGTGCTGGATCTCCCCGGGGCGGTGCGGCTCGTCATACGGCGCGCGACGCACGTGCGACTCCGAGAACGAGTCCTGCAGTGCGTGCAACGCGTCACCCAGTGGCTGAAGGTCGACGGCCTCGAACGGGCGCCCGCCGTCCCGCAGTCGCCGCGACATCGCCGGCGATGCGAACCCGGGCACCGGGCACGTCGCAGGCGCGGCCGTCGCGCGCGACGCCCGGGCCCTCGGGAGCGCGCTCGCCAGGTTCCGGGCAGCCGCTCGTGCTCCGTGCTGCACGTGCATGACTCCCTCGAGATAGGCGACGCGAACGGACTGCCCCTCGAACCGACGCATGAAGTGATTACTCTGCGCACGGCTGCGCCAGTGATTCCCGTTCACGATGTCTAGCAGATCGCGCCACACCGAGTTGGCCTGCGGACGTTCCCGCGTCAGCGCAGTCACGACCGGGCTGTCGGGACAGTCGGATTGCAGCGTGAGGATGGCCTCCTGGGTGATGTACCAGTGACCGTCGATCCAGCTCATGCGCGCGACGTTACCTCGAATCGCCGCGCCCCGGGGCGGCCGGAGCGGGCGGCGCGTAGGCGTGGCCGGGTAGGCCTCCGCGTCGATCCGAACCTGCTGTCGATCCCGTCCGTGCGCGGCGCAACATCGTGATACCGTTGCCAATGTGGAAAGCGGTGGTCGAGCTTGCTTCATCATCGGCGTGCTCGGCGTGCTCGCGACGACCGGCTGTGCGATGCGTGGGGGCGGTGGGGGCTGGCGCGACGAACCCGATCCCGTTGTCGACGCTTGCCCTGTCGGAGCCACGCTCCGGGTCCAGCTCTGGGATGTCTACGCGACGCCGCGCAAGCCGAGCGGCGAAGTGTGGGACGGCGTGAGCGCGGGCACACGGGAGCTATTCTGCGATGTCGGCGCCGACATCATTCGCCGTCGCGCGGCAGAGGCCGCGACAAGCTATGCGGGTCCGGTCGGCACGATAGGGGACCGCATCGTGGGCGACGCCTTCGAAGAGGTCGTCGCGGACCTCTGCGGGTTGGCGACGGGTTGGCTCCAGTCCAACTACGAGGGCCCCGACCTGTTCGCTTATGGCGCCTTCGCCGACGACGCGGACTGGCGATGGGTCACCTACGCGGAGCAGGACAGCTGGGCGGCCAGGCTCTCGACGACGAGGGCAGGCGGCCCGGCGGAGTGGCAGATCTCCTGCGACGACCGTTGGCGAACCGGGCAACTCTACGTCATCGACGAGGACGTCGCGTTCGATGACGACGTGGCCAACCTGCTGATCGATCTCTCGTCGATCACGGATGGCGACATCTGCGACGGCTGGGTTTACTTCGAAGGCGCGCAGGGGGTCGCTGGGCTGCTCTTTCGACTCGAGGTGGTCGGCGGAGTCTCGCGCTGCGGCTGAGTCGGGCGGCGCGTCGCCGTTGAGTCCCCGGGTCGGCGGGCGTTAGTCTCGCGGCATGCGGCCCTCGCTGGTCGCCGCTGGTCTCCGCGAGACCTTGCTCGACCGCTTGCGCTTGCAGTCCGACCGGCTGCTGGTGACGGCCACCGGCCGGCTGAGCGCGCTGCGCGAGCCGCGAGGTCGGGCCTGAGCGATGACGCGAAGGGCAACGCTCGCGGTCGTGTTGCTCTTCGCTGGGTGCCGCGTCTCCGTGCCGGACCGCGCCGCGCCCGCGCACGACGCTGCGACCGTCGCCGCCAAGCAGCCCACCAGCGCGCGAATCATCCGTGACCTTCCGGCATCTTCCTGACGACGAGGCTCGCTCTCTGGCTCGCTCGGCGTGGTCTCGGGTCCTGCGCCGGGCGCCGTTCCGGGTGAACGTCCTTCCAGAGTAGGTACGAGGCGCGTCCGGATCCTCCGGCGCGATTCGACCCGAGCGTCGAAAGGGTGTAGTCAGGCTTGCGATGGGCATGGTGCACGTGCTCCCGGACTTGCAGACCGGCTCGCGCCCACGGGGGCGGGGGCGCGACCGCCGTGGGCTCGAGTCCGCCGCGGTCATCCTCGTGGCACTCAGCGCTCTCTTCATGTCGGGGTGCTACCGCAGCCACGGATCGGACGTCGACGGCCCTGAACCTTCGCGGCTCGAGGTCGATCTCTCGGAGGCAGAGTACCGGGAGCTCTGCGAGGAGTTCGCGGGTCGGATGGGGTGGCCCGACGCGAGCTTGTACGAGTGCCTCGACGGAGGTGCGGTCGGGCGCATCGATACACCGACCGTCTGCTTGCGCCGTCGCCATGACCCTGCTCGGATTCCCGAGTGCACCCTCCGAGTACGGGACTGGCTCGATTGCGCCGAGCACTATCGAGCGAACGGAATGTGCGACCTGGCAGAGGTCTGTCGACGGCCGCGCGAATGCATGGCTGGCGGCTGGCAATACCTGCGGCCCTGATCGCGCTGCTCGCGGCCTGCGACGGAGCGGAGTCGACGCCGGATGCGGGTGCAGCCCCCGAGTGGGAGCCCGACTGCGTCGAAGTCGGGCCGCCGGGGGAGACCACGTTCCGGGCGGTTTGCCGGGACGACGACGTCATCGCGGCGTTCTGCGAGGTGGACGGCGGAATCGTGATCTGCCCGGCGTCTCCGATGGAGTCGGGCGTCGACGTCGCGCCTCCCCGCTGTGAGCGGACGGCGACGGTCGTCTGCAACGAAGGCTCGCCCTCGGGCCCTCGACTCGAGGAGCCGATGTGTCTGGACGACAGCCAGCCGTCCTGTGCGTTGTGATGGGCGGAGTTGCGCGATCGGGCGCTCGCCCCGGTCCCGGGGCCGCTCTATCCGCAGAATCCGATATCGTGTCGACCTGTGATGATTTGGCAGGCGAGCGACGGGTTCGAGCAGGCAGGGGCCGCCCGGTCACACAGCTCGGCGCACGTCGACCCGGAGCTGAAGGCGATGCACGCGAAGCCCGGCGAGCAGTCCATTCCGAAGCTGCACGGCGCACCTTGGCCGCCGGCGCCTGCTGGATCGCACACCGCGGTGTCAGCGTGCGGGTAGCAGCCTTCACCGGGGCGGCAGTCCTGAGCGATCGGGTCGCACGTCCGGATGCAAGACCCGAGACCGGGGACAGCAGCGATGCCCCGGCAGAGTGCCGAAGCCGAGCACTGATCGCTGTTTCCGGCGCAGCACACCCGACGGCACGTCGCCGCATCCGCGCGCCCGACACAGAGGAGACCCCGCGCGCACTCACCCAGCGTGGTGCAGCTCTCCCCTTCGGCCCCGGTTCCCGAGGCTCCGCAAGCCACCTCCCCATCTACCACCGTGCACTTCTCCCCAGCGGCGCAGCCCTCGCTCGTGCGGAGGTCACAGATGGCGAAGGGACACATGGTATCCGGCCAGTCGCGGGCCCCGAGGGCGCCACCGTCGCGGGGGCCGAGGGCGCCACCATCGTGGGCGCCACTGTCCCCACCGTCGGTCGGCGGCCCTGCATCCGGTGAGCTGGGGGGAGGCTCTCCGGCCCGACGGCAGCCAGGCGTGGCCCCGCATTCGGTGGCTCCCAAGGACGCGCACGTCCGCGCGGTGCCGTTGCACGAGTCCGCGAGCCTCCACTCGCAGCCACTACGCTCGCACTGGATGCGGTCGCCGCTCCAGGTGTCGCAGGCACGGGCCACTCCCTCGCACCAGTCGAAGCTGGAGTCCCATTCGCACGAGGCCGCCTCGCAAGTGCTCCGACGGTCGTAGAGGAGACAAGAGGGCGGCGTCCCCACGCAATCACCGGAGCTGCATCCGGGGACCGTTTCACACGTAGCGAGATCGAGCGAGCTGCAGTCCGCGGGTGTGCCTTCGCAGGCCGGGCCCCGGGGGACTGGCGGTCCTGCGTCGAACACCGGTGGGGGGGCTGTTCTGCGCGAGTCGCCATCGCAGGCCCCGGCGAGGAGCAGCGTCGACAAGACGGCGGGCGCGAAGTAAGCACGTGTGTACACTCGTGCATCGTACACCGAAAAGGGCGGTGCGAGTGGACCGCAATCGAGGTCGTCGCCCCTCGCGCCCGAGGGGACGGTGTGCGTCGGCCCCGCGTCAGCTCAGGGAGGGGCGAAGCGCATGCGGAGCCTCACCTCGGCGTCGGGCGACGTGGAGCGGAGCGTGATCGAGAACGGGCGCTCCGCGTCGACCGTTCCCAGCGCCTGACCGGAGCGGGGCGCGGTGACCAGGCAGTCCGCGCTGGCCTCGCACCCGTCGCAGACGATCAGGTCGTCGACCTGCGAGATGGAGTCGACCACGACGTCGCGGTCGAGCGCGGTTCGGAACCGGAGGGTCGCTTCGCGGACCCGGGCGCCCGAGGCGAGCTCCACCTCGCGCCAGAGCGCCGTCCGCCCGGCGTAGTCGACCTCCTCCACGGCCTCCGCCACCTCGACCAGCGGGCTGTCGCAGTGCATCTCCGCCGACGGGCCGAGGTACGCGAGCGACCAGGCCAGCTCCACCGGCTCGCGGCTCTCGGTGGGGCGGCTCAGCGCGACGATCGTCCGCTCCGCCGGGAGGTCGAGGAGCCGCACTCGGACCGGGACGAGCGGGTTCGTCGCCCGCGTCGCCACCCGATGCAGCTCGGTCGACCGGCACGGCGCGACCGCGGCGAAGACGTCATCCCGATCCACCTCGAAGCGGTAGACGCCCGCGCGCGTCAGCTCGAAGGTCGCCCGCACCAGCCCGTCCAGGTGGGCGGTGTGGCTCCAGGCGCACGCGGCCACCGTCTCGCGCCGGCGCACTTCCCCTCCGTCCATCACCTCCCCCGGCGCCTCGCACCAGCGCCAGCTGTCTCCCTGCGGCAGGGCCATGAGCGCGGCCGGGTCGCTCGCGCGGAAGTCGGCGAGCAGCTCTGGCCACGGCACGCCGAAGGCCTGCCCGAGTCGCGCCGCGGTGGTCGGGAAGTCGGCCATCTCGGGCGTCGTGCGCATCGCGTGGAGCACCCGCTCCGGACCGAAGCGGCCGAGGAGATAGCGCACGAAGATCGCGGCATGCGTGTAGAGCTCCGACTCGCGCGCGCGGTTGGTGCGGAACGTCGCGTCGTCGAGCCCGAGGGACAGCGGCGCGGCCATCGCCTCGAGCACGTCGCTCCTGTCGAGGCTCCGGGCGCTCATGGCCTCGGCGAGCCCCTCCGCGAGGAGGCTCGGCCCGGAGGTGGGCGCGACCAGGTGCACCAGCTCGTGGTGATGCACCCACTGCCTCGACATCGTGCGGCCACCCACCACGCAGCCACCGCGCCCGCCGCATTGCCCGAAGTCGACGTGCGCCATGTAGTAGTAGTCGTGGGTGCCGAGCTCGACGCCGAGGTAGTCGGCGGCCCGGCGCATGAACGCGTCCGCGTCCTCGACGCTGCCGGGGCAGAGGGGCAACGCGGCCGGGTCCTCGAAGACCCGGAGGTGCGCTCCCTCCACGAGCCGGGATCCCTCCGCGGGGCCCAGGCACCCGACGAGCAGCAGCGCGGCGCAGGGTGCGAGCCGGGTCACCACGTCACCCCCGCCCGCAACCCCAGCGCGAGGACTCCGTCGGGCCCGTCGTCCACGAGCTGCACGCCCATGTGCAGGTACGGCTCGATCACCGCCGAGCCGAGGACGACCGGCAGCGACAGCTCCGCGACCACCCGCTGGATCGGGAGCCACACGTCGAGCGATCCCAGCAGGAGGAGGTCGTAGCCGACGCCCAGGGTGAAGGCGACCTCGCGGCCCACCGCCGTGATCCAGCCGACGCCGACGCCGACGTGGAGCAGCCACCCCCACGCGGCCCCCGCCGGCGTCCCGCTGCCGGAGGCGCCGAGGCGGGGCGTGACGTACACGCCCTCGGCCGGCACGATCCGAAGGCTCAGGTCTGCGCCGAGCTGGAAGGGCGCCGTCGACGGCGACACCTGACCCCCCACGAGGAGCGTCCACGAGCTGGCGGCCATCTTGGGCGCGCCGACGCCCTCGTCGTCGGCCGAAGCGCGCGCCGACACGAGCCAGGTGAGGAGTAGGATGACGACCCAGGTCGCGCACCGCTCTGATGGCACGCTGGAGGTGTACTCCGTTCATTCACGCTGCGCAGCTGGTTTTTCGTTCCGAGGAGCGCGACGGTCCGCGGTAGTCTCATCTCCCGCCTCGGTTGGGCCCGGCTCGAGGGGCCGTCGACGCGGCGGGATCAGCCGCCGCAGATCCCGTCTCCGCCGCCGCTCGAGCGGGTCCCGGGGACGCCCATCGGAGAAGCCCGCCGAGATCGGCCCCAGCGACCGCGGTGCGACACCCTACGACCGTGGGATCCGACCCCACGCGCAGCGGGCGTTCGTGCGTCCCATCCTCCCGACCATCGGGAGCTCCGATGCAGGAAGGAGGGCTACGCCGGGAGCGGAGCGTGGTACGTAGCGCCTGCATGAACCAACGTAGTTTTGTCGCCTTCCTCCTCTGCTGTGGTCTCACCGGGCTCGCCGCGTGCGCCTCCGACGGAGGCGAAGCGAACGCCGACGGGAGCATGGGCGAGTGCGAGGTCTTCGAAGGGGAGGCCTGCTACTGGCTGCGGGACGACGGCGGCGCGTGCTGGGTCCCGGCGCCCCCGCCCGACGCGACCACGTTCGAGCGCTGCCGTGACTACGACAGCTGCCAGACGGGCGGCGGCGAAGAGAGCGCCGGTGGTTGCTACAAGTGGTCCGACGGCTCCGGCGGGACGCCGCAGCCCTGGCTTTGAAGGCTCCGCGCAAGGAGGAGCGCCAGCGAGCCGCCGCTTCCCGCGGTCGCCGTCCGGCAACCGCACCTCCGGAGACACCGTCACTGGAGGCCGCGAGCCCGAATCGTACACTGTATGGTTCCTATCGTGACTCGCCCTAGAGTGACGCTCCGGTGGGGGGCATAGTGGCGCCCGCCGACATGAAAACGCTGACCACGATCCTCTCTCTGGCGATCTGCCTGGTGGCCTCCACTGCTTCGGCCGATCCCACGTGGCCCTCGCAGACCTATCCACGGGACGCGTTCCTCGTCACCGTCGAGGACGCCGCGACCCTGCAGGAGGCGCTCGACACCCACCGCGTCGTGCGCCTCGAGCGCGGGGAGTACCGGTGCGGGGAGTGCGCCGACGAGGCGAACCCCCTGAGGCTCAGCAGCGGGATGCAGATCTACGGCCTGGGGGTCTCCACCTCCCTGCCGCCGGCGATCGTCGAGCCGGGGACGACGGGGCTCGTCCTGTCGAACCTGAGCTTTCCGCACATCGGGCTGACCTTCCCGGCCTCCGAGGAGGTGACCCGCGACAACCTCTTCTTCTTCATGAGCGGGCGGCTCAACATCGAGGGCGCGCGCTTCGAGGACAACGTGGTGGTGGGGCTCGAGGGTGGGGCCGTCCTGGCCGACACGCGCGAGGGCGGCTGGCTCCGGAACAACCGCTTCATCCGCATCCGCGCGCACTACAACGGGCGACTGCTCGACCTGGTGGGCGACGAGGCGCGTCAGTCCTACGGCAACGTCTTCGTGTGGGGCAATCACCTCGGCGGGCCCGACAACTCGGTCTCGGTCGAGAGCTACCCGGACGTCACGCTCGTCGGCTACGACGTGGAGTCCTACGACTCGACCCGCGAGGAGCCCACCTACGACGTTCACGACGTGGACACGCTGAGGCTCTGGACGGCGGGCGGCGCGACCTCGGACGACCAGCAGCCGGTGTTCGACATCGGCGCGACGGAGGCCTCGCTCTACACCGCCCGGATGTCGGGGCGGACGGAGGGTCCCTTCGTCGTCTTCCGTGAGGCGGTCGAGCGCGCGGTGTCCTTCAACGGCCGCGACGAGATCCGCTACGACAACCCGGCCGGCGTGCTCTACGGCTCGAGAGGCAGCGGCGTCCAGGGCAACGCGGAGGGGGAGGGGCGGTCCTTCTGGCGGTACGCCTCGGAGTCCGAGACCGAGCTCGTGAGCGAGGCGCTGCCCGCGGAGGACGCCGAGGCGCTTCGCGCGATGTATCGCGTGCGCCCGGAGCGCATCGCCTGGGATCGGCCCACCTTCGATCCGATCCCGGATCCGACGGGGCCCGACTGGGACGCGGACCTGGCGTCGCAGCCGGACTCGACGGCGATGCTGCAGGCGCTCATCGACGCCGACGAGGTCGTGATGCTCGACCCGGGCATCTACTACGTGTCGAGCTCGCTCGAGATTCGCGGAGGGACGACGATCGTGGGCGCGGGCGCGGACCGCACGGCCATCGTCGCCACCTCTCCCGACGTGGACATCTTCGTCTACGACCGAGACGCGGAGGGGTCTCGCTACCACATCCAGATGATGGACCTCACCCTCCAGGGCGGCAGGAACGGGGTGCACCTGGAAGGCGAGCCGGGCAACGGCGGCCAGTACTCCCAGTTCCTCTACTCACACCTCGTGTTCCGTGACTTCTCCAACGCGGGGTTCTTCGTCAACCAGATCTTCGGGCTCGACAACGGGCTCTTCTACCACGTCGACTTCGTCAACTCGGGCACGGGCTTCAAGCAGTACGTGGATCGGAGCGATGACTACGAGGGGGGCGGTCCCAACAGCGGCTACGTCGACAAGGTCACGTTCTACAACTGTCAGTTCGTGGGCAACGACCTCGGGGCGGACCTGAGCGCCCGACGCGGGGACAACCTCAACTCGTTCACCAGCTGTCGCTTCGAGGACAACGCCAACGGGGCGATCTACGCGCCGAGCAACATCGACCTGCAGCTCATCCACAGCGACCTCATCAACAACGGGGGCGACCCCTCCGTCTATGGCGTGAGTGACATCGTCAGCTGCTACTTCCGCGCGGACGAGCGCGGGGAGTCGTTGATCTCGAACGGCCGCATCGAGGGCTCTCGCTTCGAGCGGGGCTCGTCGACGACGGCGCGCCTCTACTCGCACTCCGGCGACGTGTTCTGGTCGGCCAACGGCTCGTGGGCCAACTGGTCGAACACGTTGATGGTCAACTCCAGCGCCGACGACATCGAGATCGGCAACGTCACCTTCGGCGTCTTCCTCAACAGCGACCTGCCGGCGCGCCCCGACCTGAGCGAGCCGGCGGTGACGGTGTTCCCCGAGGTCGTCGAGGAGCGCGGCGTCGGTGTTCGGCCCGAGATCGAGGTCCTCACGCTGGTCGATGGCGAGGTGAACCCTCGGCCCCAGCTCCTGGTCCGGGTGGACCCCGCGGGCGAGCCGGGCCCCGGGGGAGGAGACGCGGGGCCGGGAGGCGTGGGCCCCGACGGCGGAGCGAGCGCGGGAGACGCGTCCACGGCGGGCGGGGGAGACGGCGGCGGTGGATGTGGCTGTCGCACCGCTCCCGGTCGCGGCGGCGCGATGTGGGCGTTCCTCGTCCTCGGGGCGCTCGTCTTCCGCCGGAGGGCCGTGGCTACGCGGCGCGCAGCGAGGCCGGGTCCTTCTTGAAGCGCACGCGCAGCTCCTCCGTGAACCCGGTGGCCGCGTGGGGCGCGGCGTCTCGGAGCAAGGCCAGCGCGCGGGCGCCCTCCTCGTGGCCGGGGACCGGGAGGGTCCGCACCTTCCCGTCCTCGAGGCCGATCACGACGCGCTGCACGTAGCCCTGCTTCGCCACGCCGTAGCACCAGACGATGCGCGACGGGTCGCGGAGGGCGGCGAGCCCGCGGTGCGGAAGCAGGCTGAAGGCGAGCATGCCCACGCAGGCGACCAGGGCGAGGCCGCACATCGCCATCATGCGGGCCATCGCGCGGTCGGGGCTCGGCTCGCTGAGGCCCCAGGCCCCGCCGCCGACCGCGACCACGATCATGACCACGCAGGCGATTCGCGTCTGTCGCTTGTGCTTCGAGACGGCGCGCTCGAAGAACTCGATGGTGGCGCTCATGCCGGTAGCCTACGACGCGCGGCGCCCCGGCTTCCCAGTAGGGCCGCTCGCCGGTGACGCAAGCGGTGACACTCCGCGTCAGGGATGGCAGTCTGCCCGGCGCATGCGAAGCGCCTTCCTGCTCCTCCCCCGAACCGGGACATCCCCGTGAGCGACGACCCCAATTCCAACGGGCTAGAGATGGCCCGCTCGCCCCAGCAGGCGCGCCGGGCGGTCGTCGACGGCCGGACGCTGATCCTGCTGGACGTCGAGGCCGATCACCTCGACGACGTCCTGGACGCGGTGGCGAAAGAGCTCGCCAACGATCCGACGACCGGGTACCGCGACTCGGTCAAGCAGAGCCTCCGGAGACTCGGGGACTCGGGGCCCGAGCTCCTCGACGGCGGCGTGGCGGTCGTGCACGACTCCGTGGCGGCGGTGGACGGCGTCCCGGTCGACGTCGACGTCCTGGTCCGCACGAAGGAGCCCCTGGCGCTGCGGGACGAGGAGGGCGACGCCGCCCGCTTCATCTGGGTGCTGATCACCAGCGAGAAGACGCACCCGCACGTGGGCGCGGCGGCCGAGTTCGCGCACCTGATGCACCACGAGGACCTCGCTCAGCCCGCCCTCGCGGCCGAGACCCCGGGCGAGCTGGCGGCGGCCTTCGAGCACGCGCTGAAGCGCGAGATCGATCTGCAGCGCATCCCCCCCGAGCTGCAGCGCACGGGGCGGCTCTTCGGCGGCATGATCCGGGACATCAAGCGCCGCGCGCCGCACTACGTCGACGACTTCCGGCAGGGCTTCCGGGTGAAGGTGCTCGGGAGCGTCCTGTTCATGTTCGTCGCGTGCCTCGCGGCGGCGGTCGCCTTCGGCGGGCTGCTGTCGACGCTCACCGGCGGGCAGATCGGCGCGGTCGAGACGCTGCTCGCCTCGGCGGTGTGCGGGGTGTTGTGGTCGCTCTTCGCCGGGCAGCCGCTGCCCATCGTCGGCGCCACCGGGCCGAACGTGATCTTCACCGGCATCCTCTACGGGCTCTGCCAACGCTTCGACGTGCCGTTCCTGCCGACCGTCGCCTGCACGGGGCTCTGGGCGGGCTTCTTCCTGTTGGTGCTGGCGGCGACCGACGCGAGCGCGCTCATCCGCTACTTCACCCGCTTCACCGACGAGGTGTTCGCGGCGCTCATCGGGCTGATCTTCATCAGCGAGGCGGCCTACGATCTGACGGGCGCGTTCCAGGACCCCGACGTGTCGGAGGCGACGGCGCTCTTCTCGCTGCTGCTCGCGCTCGGCACGACGGTGGTCGCCATCGCGCTCGCGCGCTTCCGGCGCATGCCCTACCTGCGGGCCAAGTTCCGCGAGTTCCTGAGCGACTTCGGGCCGGCGATCGCGATCCTGGCGATGACGCTGATCGCCCACTCCTGGTCGTCGCTCGAGCTGCCCAAGCTCGAGGCGCCGGACCACCTCGCGCCGTCGATCGACCGCGACTGGGTGGTGAACCCGATGGCGGCGCCGGCCTGGGTGTGGGGCGCGTCCGCGATCCCCGCGCTGCTCCTCACGATCCTGATCTGGGTGAACCAGAACATCACCGCGCGGCTGACGAACAGCCCGGACTACAAGCTCAAGAAGGGGCCCGCGTTCCACTGGGACATCGCGGTGATGGGCTTCCTGGTCGGCCTGATGGGCATGTTCGGTCTCCCGTGGGTGGTCGGCGCCGTCGTCCGGTCGCTCAACCACACCAAGAGCCTCGTCGTGACCGACTCGCGCGGCCGGACGGTGGGCGTGGTCGAGAACCGGATCTCGAACCTGATGATCCACGTGCTCATCGGCGCGTCGGTGCTCTTCTTCCTGCCCTACCTGTCGCTGATCCCGATGGCGGTGCTCTTCGGGCTCTTCCTGTTCATGGGCATCGGCACGCTCGGCGGGAATCAGTTCGTCGACCGCCTGAAGCTCTGGATCATGGACCCGCACCTCTACCCGCCCACGCACTACCTGCGCGCGGTGCCGGTGCGCTTCGTCCACTACTACACGGGCATCCAGTTCGCGTGTCTCACCGTCCTGTGGGTGGTGAAGGCGAGCGCGATCGGGATCCTCTTCCCGTTCTTCGTGGCCATGCTGGTGCCGATCCGGCTCGCGCTGAAGAAGATCTTCCGCCCGCACCACCTCGCGCTCCTCGACGCCGAGGAGGGCCCGTCGGACGAGGAGTTCCGAGAGGTCGGCGCGTGAACCAGTTCCTGAGCCGCGTTTCGCTCATCGTGTTGCTCTCGCTCTCGAGCTGCGACTCCAGCGACCCCGGAGGCGACAGCGGCATGCCTCCGGACACGGGCCCCGCCGAACCGCAGGACTCCGGCGTCGAGCCCCCCGACGACGCCGGCTCGTGCCTTCCGCCCGGCGCAGAGTGCGTCAACATCCTCGACTGCTGCTCCCGGATGTGCCGCGTCACCGCTGATGTCAACGAGTGCCAATGAGCCCTAGGGGCGCCTCGAGCGCCGCGAGTGCTTCTGCGTAGGCCGGCCATCGGCAGCACGGGGACGCTCGTCGTCATATCGTCATTGGCGAAAGACGATATGACGACGAGCGTCCCCCGGCCGAAGCGGCCACGTGGAGAGGTCTGGTAGCGTCGGCAGCATGAACGCCCTGCGGCCCCGCATTCACCCCGTGACGACGCGCCGCGCTCCGGTCTCCGCCGAGTCCCTCGCCCGGCTCGAGTCGGCATGCGGGCGCCTCCCGTCGGGATACCGCGACTTCATGGCCGAGCTCGGCGTCGGCACGCTCACGACCTGGGTTCGGGTCCACTCCCCCGGGCACATCGCGGCGGAGCGGGACGAGTGGCGCGCGCGGATCGGCGCACACTGGTTCTGGAGCGACGACGGGGGCACGGGGCTCGACCAGCGGCGCGCGCTGGAGTGCGTGCGCTTCGCCGACACCCTGGGCGGGGACGAGCTGATCGCGCACCCCGACGATCCCGACTCCATGTTCGTGCTCCCCAGGAACGACGAGCGGGTGTGGAGGGCGGGAACGGGGCTGGCCGAGGCGCTGACCTGGCTCCACGAGTCGGGCCGGCTCACGGCTCCGCTCGCGCTCTGGTATTTCGAGCCCTGGGTGAGCTGGGCCCGGCTCGACGCAGCGGGGACGGGGGCCGAGCACGACGCCATCGTGGCAGCGGTCGAAGGCCTGGGGCTGGTCGAGCGACGAGCGGACGCGGGCGAGGAAGAAGACGGCCCCTTCACCACGCTGCTGCTCCCCGCGATCGGTGGGCTGCTCACGGTGCACGACGCGAGCAGCGTCGCGCTGTTCTGCGATCCGAGCGCCGAGCCGCGTCTCCTCGCGAAGCTCGAGAAGGCCCTGGTCGGTGTCGGCTGCGCGGTGGGGCCGCTGCGCGAGGAGCCGGCTCCGAGCTCCCCCTGGCTCGACCCGGGGGGCCGCTCCGGCGGCGGAGACGGGTGAGCGTGCGAGCGGCGCGGCCATCGGCAGCACGGGGACGCTCGTCGTCATATCGTCATTGGCGAAAGACGATATGACGACGAGCGTCCCCGTGCCGAAGCGGCCCCGCAGCAGAGGGTGCACTCGGCGCTGCGGTCAGAGCCCCAACCTCGCGGCGAGGGCGACGCGCCACTCGCTCGCCGACGGCAAGTAGTCGAAGTCGACGACGAAGCCCAGCGCGTAGGAGCTCGCCGACAGGCGGATCCGGAGGCCGAAGCGCGGGTCGTCGTCACCGAGCTCGCGGGCCACGAAGCCGAGCCCCGCGCTCAGGCTGGGCACGATGAAGAGCGCGGCTCCCGGAGCAGCCACCTCGGCGATCACCGCCTGTGAGATGGACGCGAAGTCGGACTCGAACCAGGCCGACAGGATGAGGAGGTCGAAGAGACCCACCTCGTAGCCGACGGACGCGAACGCGCGGCCGCTCGTCGGCTCGCCCCCCACCGTCACGACGGGGCCGCCGTTCGCGAGCGCGCCCTCGGGAGGGCCTCCTTGCGGCGGCCGCAGCGTGATCGAGACCGCGCCATCGGCTCCGATGGACACGGCGGCGCGAGAGGTGTTGCGGACCTCGGCCTCGGGCGGTGCGGCGAGCGTCGCGCCCCGGACCAGCCCGAGCTCGAGCTCGAGGGTGCGGTGATGCTGAAGCCAGCTCTCGCCGAGCAGCGGGTGCCGGACCCCGAGCGCGGGGTGAACCATCAGCCCCTCCCACCCGCGGCGCGTGTCGAGGTCGACGGTGAGCTGATGGTCCAGCGCGATCCGCTCGGATGGGCTCAGGTCGCGCGTCGAGTCGGAGTCGATCGCGGATGACGGGCCCGGCGCGATGGTCACGCCGACCCTCGGCTCGAAGCTCGGCCACCGCAGCCGCGCCCCGTCGTCCCCCGCGGTGAGCGTCCCTCGCAGCGTGACCGTGCAGCGCACCCATGCCTCGGCGCGGTCCTCACACGCGACCTCGACGCGCGCGTCGGAGACGGTGGCCGCGCCCTCCACCTCCAGGTGCGCCAGCGCGGCCGCGAACGCGGGAGGCGACCAGACGACGGCGGCGAGGAGCGCGCTGACGGCGGTCCGTGCTGCGAAGTCGGCAGAGCGTCGCATCGCTCCGCGCATGGTTCACGAACGACGAGACCGCGCAAGGGAACGCGGGCTCGGGGACAGTCGGCGGCCGCTCCACAGTCGTGAGCGCGTACCCGGGCATTCGCGAAAGACGATATGACGACGAGCGTCCCCCGCGCGATGGGCTCTACGCTCAGCTTCGGGAGACGCTGGGCTTCGGGCGTTGCGGCGGTAGCGCGAGGCCGTCCTCGCGGGCGAGCGTCTCGAGGTTCTCTCCGCCCAGCCGACGGTCCAGCAGACCGACCATGGTGGGGCACTGCTCCGCCGGGCGCTCCGCCGGGCACTCGAGGAGGTGGCTCAGCAGCTGCTGGGCAGCGCGCGCGGTCTCGATCTCCGCCTCCAGCCGCGCGATGTGCGCCCGCGCCGTCTGCCCCCACTCCTCACGCGGGGCGTCGAGGATCCCACTTGCGACGTCCAGGCCCACGCCGACGCGGCCGAGCATCTGGACCAGCGCGAGGCGCCGAAGGGCCTCGGAGTCGTAGTACCGACGCCCGCGTCGCCGCACCGCGGGGACGAGGCCGATGTCGTCGTAGTAGCGCAGGGCCGAGGTCTTCAGACCGAGCGTCCGCGCCGCCTCACCGATGGGGACGAGCATGGAGCCATTTGACTTCAAGTCGACTCGAAGTGCCACGAAGGGCCCATGACCAGAACCATTCATCCGTGGGCGACCGATGACCCGGTCCGCTCTCCCTTCGCCCTGCCCGAAGGCCTCCTCGGCCGGCTGGCGGGCTGGTACATGCACGTCACCTTCGATCCCGGGCCGCTCCTCCAGGTGTGCCAGGTTCGCTCCGACGACCGCGTGCTCGAAGTGGGCTTCGGTCCCGGCACGATGATCCGCGCCCTGGCCGACGCAGGCGCACGAGTCGTCGGCGTCGATCCCTCGCCGGAGATGATCGGCGCCGCCTCACGCCGCGCGCGCTCGGCGGTGGCCGCGGGGCGTGTGGAGCTCTCGCAGGGCAGCGCGGCCGAGCTCGGCGTCGAGGGGCCCTTCGATCGCATCGTCTCGATTCACAACGTGGCCTTGTGGCCCGACCTGGAGCGAGGGCTGGACGAGCTCGCGCGGGTGCTCGCGGTCGGGGGGCGCATCGTGCTCGCGTGGCACGGAGGCCGCGGAGCGACACGCCTGGCGCGAACGCTGCGCCTCCCGGACGACAAGCTCGAACGGCTCGAGGCGGCTCTGCGGCGGCGCTTCGATTCGGTCGAGCGCCTCGAGCAGGATCGCGACACCGTCTTCGTCGGTTTGGGTCGAGGCGCGAGCGGCGACGCTCGCTGAGCGGAGCCGCGTCTCCAGTCCGGTGCCGAAAGACGATATGACGACGAGCGTCCCCGGAGCCGCGATGGCGGTCAAAAGACGATATGACGACGAGCGTCCCCAGCGCCGCGAGGGCTCCGGGTCTCGCGCCCGGCGCGGGTGGGCGCTTGACGACGCGAGGTGAATACGGGAAAGACGGGTGGCATGAGCAGGGGATGGGGCATGCCGCCCGAGACTTCGGGCGCGCAGGACGACGACGCGCAGCACGAGCCGGCGCCGAAGCGGGCGCGGGTGTGGGGCGGCGGCGACGAGCCGTACGACTCGGGCCCCGCGAGGCGCCCGGCGCCGGCGGCGTCGCAGCGCTCGCCGATCACGATGGGTTTCGGCTTCGTCGTGCTCGTCTTCGGCATCTACACGATCGCGCGCCGCCGCAAGTGGATCGAGGCCGCGCTGGACATGCACGAGCGGATCACCGGATCTCGTGAGGTCGTCTCCCAGTGGTCCGAGCTCTACGGGATGCCCGCGCACCCGTCGCTCGAGGCGTTCGCGCCCTCCGATGCGCTCATCGCCCCGACGCTCACCGCCGGGGTGCTGGGGGTGGTGGCCGGGATCGCGCTCGTCGCCGTGGGCGCGCTCGTGCTCCTGCGGCATCGGCTCATCGCCGGTCCGGGCGCGCTCGGGCTGCTGGTCGCGAGCGGCGTCTTCGCTGCCTCGCACGCCGCCGACGTCTGGATCGGTCACCGCACCATCAGCCAGATCGAGGAGATGATGAGCCGCGCCACCGGCCCGATGCGGGAGGCCGGCCTGGCGGCGCTGGCCGAGAGCTACGAGCGCGTCACCGCGCCCGACATCCCGTCGCTGGGCGACTACGTGATCGAGGCGCTCTTCTGGGTGGTCCCGGTCCTCCTCGTGGCGGTCTGGGGCGCGCGCCACCTGAAGAGCGACGAGGTCCGCGACGCGTTCGGCGCGTGACGAGTCATGGAGCGCGCGCTCGTGAGCGCTCGGCGCGCCCCGCTCTACTGCGGTAGGTCGGCCAAGATCGAGCGGGCGCGCTCGGCGTAGATGCCGCTCGGGGCGCGGCGGATGAGCCGCTGGGCGCGGCGGCGCGCGCGAACGTGGCGGCCGAGGCGCCGCAGGGCGTCGATCGCGATGAGCTCGCGCTCCGCGGTCAGCTGCGCCCGCGGGTGCTCTCGCCGATGCCGCTCGGTCACGGCGAGCGCGGCGCCAGGGTCGCTCGCCAACAGGCGGCGCGCCTCCTCCAGCATCGTCGCCTCGGCGACCAGCCCGCCGGCGCCGCCCTGGGGCGTGGCCCTGGCGCGGCGGGGCCTCGTGGGGGCCGGCGCGGCGGGCTCGGCGACGACGATGTCTGACGGCTCCTCGGCGGGCTCGCTGGCCGGCTCGAGCGTCGGGCGCGCCGGCTCGGCGACGGGGGGCGGGGGCGCGGGCGGCTCCGCGGGCGCCGTCTCCGCTGCGGTCGTCTCGACAGGGGGCGCGGTCGAGCGCGGGCTCTCCGTCACTCCGACCACGACGCCTGCGCCGACCACCCCGACGATCGCGAGACCGCCGACCACCAGCCAGAGCTTCGCGCCCGCCACCCCCGCCGCGGTGGCCGCGCTCGCGGCGGCGACGCTGCCGCCCGCCAGGGTGGCCACGGCGGCGGCCGAGGCGGCCTTCGTCGTCGCGTCGAGCGCGGGCGGCGGCGCGCCGTGGCGCAGGAGGTCGCGGAGCCCCGGCGGGCTCTCGGCGTCGTCGCGCAGGCGGGGCGGGTCGGCGCTCATGCGGCCCCCCGTCGCCGGCCGTTGGCCAGCTCGTGGCGCGTGTACGCCGCCTTCAGGGCGTCCCGCGCGCTGTGCAGCCGCGAGTACACGGTGCCGACGGGCACCCCGAGCTGCTCGGCGATCTCACCGCAGGAGAGCTCCTCGAGCTCGAACATGACCAGCACGGCGCGCTTCTCGGGGGGGAGGGTGTCGAGCAGCGAGGCGAGCAGCGCGGCCTGATCGCGGGCGATGGCCGCCTTCTCCGGCGTGTCGTCGTGGGCGTCCTCGCGGACCGCCTCGACCGGCTCCTCGCGTCGGACGTGCGCGCGTCGGCGGTGGCTCGCGGCGACCCTCGCGCAGATCCCGAAGAGCCAGGTCGACATCTTCGAGCTGCCGTCGAACGTGTGGAGCCGTCGATGCACGACCACGAACACCTCCTGCAGCATGTCCGGCACGTCGGCGCTGCGAACCCCCATGCGATGGAGGTTCGCCCAGACGAAATCCACGTAGCGATCGTGGATGTCGCGGACGTTCAGCGCTTCTTGCTCGGGCACCTGACCTTGTATGCAGGGTAGGGGGGAGCGCCTTCACCAAAAACGCACCGCGAGCTCGATCCCCGCCACGGGCGCGACCGGGCTCGGCTGGAAGACGACGTCGGGGCGCCCCTGGACCCGGTACTCGTAGAGGATGAAGGGGACGGCGACGCCCCCGAAGACCCCGAGCCAGACCGGCGCGACGAGGCGCGCCTCGAGCCGCAGCAGCCCCGAGGCGCCGAGGTAGAGGCGCTGCCCCGGGGCGCGCGGCGTCGGCGAGTAGACGACGGCCCAGGCCGCGCCCAGGTCGAGCGACGCGCATCCGTCGACGCGAAACCAGTCGAGCTGCGTGCCCGCGCAGAGCCCCAACGAGAGGGAGGTGAGGCCGACGCCGAACGAGGCGTCCGCGGAGGTGGCGACCTGCTCGGACCACCACACGACCGCGCCGTACCACCGCAGCTCCGGGAGGATCGGTCCATCCACGCCCAGCCGTGCGCCAGCGGTGAGGCCGGGCACCAGCTCGAGCGAGCCCACCGCCCCGAGCGACAGCCGCAGGCGCTCCTCCGACCCGGGCGCGGGCCCCCGCTGCGGCGCTCCCTCCGGCTCCGGCTCCGGCTCGGGCTCCGGCGCGGGCTCTGGCGGCAGGGCGGCCGCCTCGGGTGGAGGCGCTCGGAGGGCGGCCTCGGGATCGATCGCCAGGGCCATCGCCAGCGCGACGGCCTCGGCCAGCGCCGCGCAGTCCGGCTCCTCGCTCTCGATCGTCCGCTGGCCGAGCATCACGCCCGCCGGGTCGCGGCTGAAGAGGGCGACCCGCCAGCCGCCGTCGGCGCGCGACACCACCCCCTCGAGCGACTGCCCGAAGGGAGAGCGGAAGGGATCGTAGCCCAGGCGCCTCGACACCTCGGCGGCGAGCTCCGGGCGGCCGGGGCAGCTCTCGGCGCCGTCGGCCCGTACCCACGAGAAGACCACGCCACCTCCGCGCGGCGCCTGCGCGAAGGCGCGGACCGGGAGCAGGGCGACGAAGCAAGCGAGGAGAGCTACGGCCGGGCCGCGCACCCCCGATTCATAGCAGATGCACTTTTCGTGAAGGGAATCCGCGGCGCCTGCGATTCAGGGGTGGCCGCCCGGAGTCGCGGCCAGCTTGGAGTTGGAATGAGGCGCGCTGCTCTTCTCTGGATCTTTCTTCTCATCGGCGGCTGCTCGTGCGAGGCGAGCGTCGCCATGGACGACGACGCCGGCGCCACGCCCGACGACGGCGGCGCCGAGACCGACGACGGCGGCGGTGACCACGACGGCGGCGGGACCGACGGCGGCGAGACCGACGGCGGCGGGACCGACGCGACCGTGTGTGTCGACGCCGACGGGGACGGCGTCACCGACTGTGAGGGCGACTGCGACGACGCAGATCCGCTGACCTACCCCGGCGCGCCCGAGATCTGCGGCGACGGCGTCGACAACGCGTGTGGGGACGACCCCGACCCCACGTCGCTCTGCGCCGGGATCGGCACCTACGTCTCTCCGGCCGGCGACGACGCGACGGGTGACGGAACGCGAGAGAACCCCGTGCGCAGCATCGCGCAGGGCATCGCGAACGCGCGAACGATCGGTGGGCCGACGGTGGTCGTCGTCGCGGGAGGCACCTACGCGGAGCCCGTGGCTCTGGTCGAGGGCGTCTCGCTGCGCGGCGGCTTCGAGTGCCCCTCTCTTCCGTGCTCCTGGGCCCACGACGCCGCGCTCAACGAGTCGATCATCGACCCCGGTCCCATCGGCGACGCGGTCCGGGCCGACGGCACGATCACGCGCTCGACGCGGCTCGTCGACCTCTCACTCCGCTCGCCAGGCGTCGGCCTCTCCATCGAGAGCGGGGCGCCCGTCGCGCTTCGGTTGAACGTGGTCGCCACCCAGGGCGTGTCGGCGATCGGGTCCGCCAACCCGCTCATCGAGGACTGCGTCATCGTCGGGTCGTCCACGGGCGTCCTGCTCGAGAGCAGCGGCGAGCTCCTGACCTCCGACGTCCAGGGCTCGCCGGCGGTCTACGCGCGCGGGCCGGTCGAGGTGCGGGGCAACGTCATCCACGCGAGCGGCGACACCGGCGTCTGGATCGGCGACAGCGCCATCATCGACGGCAACGTGGTCAACGAGGACGCCGCGCGCGTCGGCGCGTGCTCGTTCGGCTCCTGCTCGGGCATGGCGATCTGGGGCGGCAGCCCCGTGATCACGAACAACGTCGTGTACGGGATGGGAGGCGCCCGGAGCGCGGCCATCGCGATCGTGCACGGCGAGCTCACGGTCGAGGAGCCCGTGATCCACAGCAACACGCTCTACGTGGCTCGCGCGCCGGGCGACGCGAGCAGCATCAACGCCGGCGTGAGCTGCCGCAGCTTCTTCGGCATCGCGATGTTCGGGGAGCTGCGCAACAACATCATCGTCGGCGCCTCCACGGGCACGAGCTACGGCTTCTACGAGGAGGACGACCCCATGACGACGTGCCGCCCGGTGCTCATCGAGAACAACCTCTTCTTCGAGATCGATCACGTCGCCCGCTTCCAGGGATCCCCCGAGGTGCTGTTCACCTCGGTCTCGGACGCCGACGCCGAGCCGTGGGCGAACGCCAACCTCAGCGGCGACCCCCTGCTCGACGCCACCCATCACCTGATGACGGGCTCGCCGGCCATCGACCGAGGCACCGCCACCGAGGCCCCGACGCGAGACCGTGACGGCGACGCGCGCCCCGCGGGCGGCGGCCACGACATCGGGGCTGACGAAGCCGCTCCGTAGACGCCCGTCGGGCAGCGCGCCGCCCGGGCGTTGCCGGGGCGGCGCGTCGCGGGTATGCCTGCGCCCGCCGCGGCGCCGATGGACGGCGACGCCGGCCGATGGGAGCGCGCGATGTCGGTCAACGCTCGGTGGATGTGCTCGTGGGTCCTCTCGCTCGCCCTCGTGGGCTGCGGCGACGTCTCGGGCGGAGAAGACGCGGGAGGCGCCGCCGACGCAGGTCAGCCGGCCGACGCGGGCGCGCGCGACGCCGCCATGGACGACGCCGCGATCGACGACGACGCGGGCCCGGCGGACGCGGGGGCCCGCGACGCCGGCGGGATCGACGCGGGAACGGACGACGCGGGCGTCGACGGCGGGCCCGCGGATGGCGGGGTCGGCGACGCGGGCGCGCCCGACGGCGGGGCGTGCTCCTACCTGGACCTCGGGCTGTGGATCGGGGACTGCGGCGGGAGTCACACCTACATCCGCCACTGGACGGACACCGGCGGCGTCTGCCCCGAGTACTTCACCGTGGGCTCCGCACGCTACGACACGCTCGAGGCGGCGCTGTCGACCCACTCCTGCGAGCGCTCGTGCCTCCGCGCGGCGTCCACGAGCGTGTCGCTGATCCGCTGCGGCGTGCGCACCGGTTACATCGTCTACCGCGACGAGGGCGAGGACTGCCCCGAGCTGCTCGAGACGCCCGACGGCCTCTTCGAGTCGGTCGAGGCCTGGGACGACGCGTTCCCCTGCCCGGAGTGAGCGGGCGAGGCATGAGCACGCTCGGCTGAGTCGAGCGAGCCCGGCGAGGCTGTGGTGCCCCGCGACTCGGTCCGGCATGCTCGGGGCACCGGCGATGACGTGGCGCAAGATGTTGTTCGCGGTCTCCGTTTGCGCGGCGATCCTGTCCTGGGCGGTCTTCCTGTTCGACCGATCCGGATCGACGGCGCTCGTGGGCGGGTGCTTCGTGGCGAGCTGCGCGGCCGCGTTCGTGACCCTGCTCTGGCTCGGCAAGCGGCTCACGCTCCCCGAGACCGCGGTCAGCCTGCTCAACGCCGCCGCCGTGCTCACCCTGTCGCTCGGGCGGCTGCTCGCGTAGTCGTGGTACGGCGTCGCATGCGCACCGCCCCGCTGTTGCTCCTGTTCTCCCTCGGCTGCGGCGCCGCGCAGCCTCCGCCGGGCGAGCCTCCCGACCGCGACGGTGACGGCGTCGTCGACGCGCGCGACGCGTGCCGGCTCCGGGCGGAGGACCTGGACGGCTTCGAGGACGACGACGGCTGCCCGGACCCGGACAACGACGGCGACCGCGTCCTCGACGTCGACGATCGGTGCCCGTGTCAGCCCGAGACGTACAACGGCGGCGACGACGAGGACGGCTGCCCGGACGAGTGCCGGGTGCTCCTCGTGGACACCCGCATCCAGTTTCTCGAGGAGGTCTTCTTCGCCCCGAGCCAGGCGGAGCTGCCGCCCGACGCCTCGCCCATCCTCGACGACATCGCGCGCGTCCTCGGCGAGCACCCGGAGATCCGGCACGTGACGGTGCATGGGCACGCCTCGCGTGACGAGCGGAGCGCCCGGGCGCTGTCCGAGGCGCGGGCGCGAGGGGTGATGGCCGCGCTGGTGGAGCGAGGCGTCGCCGCCGAGCGGCTCGCCGCGGTCGGCCACGGCGTGGAGCGTCCGCAGGCGGCGCCCGGGACCGAAGAGGCGGCCGAGCGCAACCGGCGCGTCGACTTCGAGGTCGACGACGCTGACGATCCGCCCGCCCGGCGCAGCTGCCGCCCGCTCCCCGGCCCGCGCGTGGCGGGGTGTGGAGGGTGATCGCGTCGGGCCATCAGTCGTCCGTCGTCAGCTTGCCGTGCGACGATCTCACCATCTGGGCCCGCCACCCGGTGAGGCCGGTGCTGTCGTCGAGCGACCACGCGCCGCGCTCTCTGGTCCCTGCGTAGCGGAAGCGGTACCAGACGCCCGAGAGCCGGACCCGGAGCACGTCGCCGTCCTCGGGCGCGTAGTCGAAGTCGAAGCAGCCGCCCTCGTCGAGGCGCGCGGCCAGGGCTTCGAGCTGAGTACGGGTCCGGTCGGGGAACCGCGGCGGGACCGCCCGACCGCGCCGGTGCCGCTCGGGGAGCGACAGGTTCCGGCGCTCGAGGATCCAGTCGGCCTCGTCGGAGACCACGTCGCAAGCACACAGGATGATCGCGTCACCGAGCTCGCACATGCCTCAGTGTCTCACACGGCGTGGGCTCGGCGGCTCTCGACGAAGGTCGAGCGCTTGGATTGGACGAGGTTTGCTGTGTACAGTCGCGTCCGGGGTCCGGTTGGGCGATGTGGACAGGCAGCGGGGCGTCGCCATTCGCCTCCACGAGGAGGCGGTGAGGGCGTCGTTCATCGCGGCGGCGCTGGTCGGCATCAGCGCAGCGCTGAAGCTGCTCGTCCTGTGGGATCCCGCGCAGCTCTCGCTGCTGGGGCTCCCGCTGTTGATGCTCGCCTACTCGATGGCGCTCCGCCGCCGCGAGCGATGGGCGCGCAGCCTCGGGGTGGCGATGGGCTACGGCGCTCCCGTCATGCTGCTGCTCGTCCCGGCCGAGCTCTGGCGATCATGGGATCGGCTGGACGCCCTCGCGTGGGTGCAGCTCGCGGTCATCGGGCCGGCCGTTGCGCTCTGCGGCTGGCGCATGGCGAGGCGCCTCGGAGCGAGAGAGGTCCGCGCTCTGTACGCGGTCTCCGAGTGACCTACCGGGAGGCGGCGTGAGCGGATCGTGGTCGCGCGGGCCCCGAGCCTGGCCGTCCAGCTCTCGGGCGCCGATCCGTGGGGACGCTTGTTGTTATATCGTCTTTCGCGAATGACGATATGACGACGAGCGTCCCCGCGTCTCGCGAACGAGGGGAGCCTCTCGTGTTGGCGCCACTCGCGCAGCAGCCGCCGCTGTTCCTACGGGCGGGCGTGGGGTGAGAAGAAAATCGTGGGCGACAGGAAACCCCGCACCGCAGCGCGCGATGCCCGCCGCCGGAGGTTTCATGAGACATCGATTCGCCCCCCTGATCATGCTCGCGCTCGCCTGCGCGGGCTGTGACAGCGAGCTCGCGACGCATGACGCCGGCGCGCCGGACGACGCGGCCACCGCGCCCGATGCGGAGCCCGCGCCCCCCGATGCTTCCCCGCCCACGTGCGCGACGGACGTCGAGTGCGACGACGGGCTGTTCTGCAACGGGGCGGAGCGCTGTGATCCGGCCGCTCCCGGCGCCGACGCGCGCGGCTGCGTCTTCGAGGGCGATGTCTGCCCGGCGGGCGACGTGTGCGACGAGAGCGCCGACCGCTGCGAGATGGCGCCCTGCGAGGGCGACGCGGAGCGCGTGACCGCGTACATGGACACCGACGTGGACGGGTACGGTCACTCGGCCCGGGTCATGGAGGTGTGCCCCGAGCGGGTAGGACCGGGGACCCGATGGTCGCTCGTGGCCGACGACTGCGACGATACGAGAGCCGACGTCAACCCGGGCGCGACCGAGGTCTGCGACGCGGCTCACGTCGACGAGGACTGCGACCCGACGACGATCCATGGGGGCGACGGGGACGCGGACGGTGACGGGTACGTCAGCGCCGCGTGTCGCAACGCCGGGGTCGGCGGCGACGACTGCGACGACGCCTCGGCAGACACCCATCCGGGCGCCACCGAGATCTGCGACGGCGCGGACAACGACTGCGACGGAATGATCGATGAGGGGGTGCTGACCACCTTCCACCGCGACGCCGATGGTGACGGCTTCGGCTGCGACCCCGCCGCCGCGACCTGCCCGGCGACGGTCGAGGCCTGCGAGGCCCCGATGGGGTACGTGGCCGACGCCCGGGACTGCAACGACGACCCGTCCGGCGGGAGCGCCCAGAACCCCACCGCCGCCGAGACCTGCAACGGGGTCGACGACGACTGCGACGGGGCCATCGACGTCGGGAGCGCGGAGCTGGGGACGCGCGAGCACTGCTCCGCGTGCTTCGACGACTGCCAGTTCAGCTGCAACGCCGGGGTCTGCGAGCAGGCGGTGGACATCGACATGCACTGGGATGCGCAGTGCGCGATCACCACCGAGCGGAACCTGTACTGCTGGGGACGCAACCACGACGGGGCCGTGGGCAACGGCACGACCGCTCCGGCGAATCGTCCCGTGCGGGTCCTCGGTACCCCGACGACGGCCGAGGTCGAGTCGATGAGCCTCGCCGGCAGGACGACCTGCGCGCTCACCAGGAACACCGGCACCGGCGTGGGCTCCGTGTACTGCTGGGGCGACAACAGCGAGTATCAGGTCGCAGACACGGGCACGACGGCGGTCAGCGTGCCCATTCTGGTCGGCTCCGACTTCGAGGGCGTCGCCGTGCTGAGCGAACAGGCCAGTCCCGTCGGTACGACCTGCGCGGCGCGACACAGCGGAGGTACCGAGGTGGGTCTCTGCTGGGGCGCGCGGGTGCCCCGACGCGACGGGGGCGGAGCCTGGACGTACGGCTCCTCGCGCACGCCCCTCGAGCTCGGGCCGACGTACCCGTCGCCGGTGCGCAGCGTGGTGAACGGGCTGCCGTGCACGCTCGGGCCTACCGGGCGGCTGACCTGCTGGGGCGACGGGAGACTGGGGCAGCGCGGCGACGGCACCTCGACAGGATCGAACGCGCCTTCCGAGGTCAGCCTCTCGTCGTCCGTGACCCAGGCGGTCGGGTCGGGAGGAACGCGCTGCGCTCTGCGCGGGAGCGAGGTCTGGTGTTGGGGCAGCGACGGTGCGGGCGGTCTCGGGGACGGTCCCCTTTCCCCCGACCGCTGCCTCGAGGGATCGCCGAGCGGGGCGGGGTGCGCTTTCAGCCCGGTTCGCGTCACCTCTCTCCCGCCCGTCGAGCGCCTCTTCGGGGACGTGGGCGGGTTCTGTGCCCGCACCTCGGCCGGCGAGATGTACTGCTGGGGTGTCGACAACCGGCCGGGCGTGGAGTTGCTCCCGGGTGAGCCCACCACCGGGCCGACCCACAGCCCCACGCGGGTGCCGTCGCTGGATCGCTTCGAGCGTCTCGTGATGGGCCGCTACGGCGCCTGTGGCGTCGAGACCGGCGGCGATGTGTACTGCTGGGGCAACGGCTCGAGCTCCTTCGGGACCGGCGCGCCATCCGGCGTCGTCGCGCGCGTGCTGCCTCCGGCGCCGTGAGCGACTCGACGCGAGGGGACGCCATCCCGACGAGCGTCCCCACGCGTCGCCGACCTTGGAGCAAGTCGCCGGAGACGGGCTGGCTCGTAGGTCGTTGGCCTACGTAAGTTCGCAAGTTCACTCCGTCCCCCCTCCTCCTTGTGCTCGAGTCCCCTGCGCTCGCCGCTGGCCGTGGCGGCGATCCTCGGTCTCGGCGGCGCGGGGTGGCTTTCGGGCTCGCGGCCCGGGGTCGCTCGGGTGTTCGCGTGCGCGCCTGCCATCCTAGGAGGTCACGCTCGAGGCCCCGCCGTAGCCAAGGTCAGCACCACCCGACGGCGCCGAACGCGGCGATGAGCAAGCCCGTGATCATGGAGACGGCGACCAACCCGAGCCAGGTGAGGACCGGGGCCACCCCCGAGGCGTCTCGACCGTAGCGACGCTCCACGGTCCACGCTCCGGCGAGCAGACACCCGACGAAGACGATGAACCCCGCGATGCCCGCGTTCCGGTAGCAGTCGGGGCCGTGCGCCGCCGCCGAGCTGGGGACGCAGACCAGCCACAACGTGTAGACGGCCCGGCGCAACCCAGCGCTCGAGCGCGTTCCAGCTCTCGGGCGTCGATCCGTGGGGACGCTCGTCGTCATATCGTCTTTCGCGAATGACGATATGACGACGAGCGTCCCCGTGTCTCGCGACGAGGAGAGCCTCGCGCGCTGGCGCCACTCGCGCAGCAGCCGCAGCTGTAGATGCTCGTCTGCCGCCGCGGGCCGACGCGAGGCGGTACGTCACGGATGGAGTCTCCTCTGACGAGACGGCTGGTCCGTGCTGCTAGAGACGGGATGGCTCGTAGGTCGTTGGCCGACGTGAGTTCACAAGTTCACTCCGTCCCCCCCTCCTCCGGTCCCCCCCTCCTCCGCGGTTGGCTCGTGCTCTCCGAGGACCACCGTGCGGGGGAGGGCTTCGCCCGGCGCGACGAGGAGCGCTGTCGCGCCGTGTGATGTGGCCACGCGCGCGTTCGCGAGCGCGGCGTCACAGGGCTCGCGGCCCTGGTGGAGCACCACGGTCGACGGCTGGACGACCGCGAGCAGACGAGGCGACAAGGGGAGGCACGACGGCGGCAGGTCGAGGGTGTCGGCCCGCAACGTGGCGGTCCCGAGCACCGTCTCGAGCTCGGCGTCGGTGAGGGCCCGGCCGGGGAGCAACACCGAGCTCCCGTGGATCTCGAGCCTGGTGACGAGGACGCTGCCGTCCGCGGCGGGCAGCATCGTGAGCTCGAACCGGTTGCTCGGATCCTGGAGCCTCACGTCTCCCAGGATCTCCTCCACTCGAAGACGGTCGTCGGCGAAGCTCGGCGCTCCCCGGAGCCGCGGCGTGAGGACCAGAGGCCGGCCCCAGTACGGCTGGTACTCGTCCGCGAGCGACGCGAGCGCGCCCGGCCGCGCGACGCCGAGGAGGACGCCGCCGATCGGCGACGAGTGCGCCCCCGAGCAGGCCGAGCCCAGCCCGGCGTCCCCGCGCAGGAACCAGGTGCCTCCGGTCCGCTCGCCGCACCAGAGGTCCAGGTCGAGCACCGCCTGCGCGCCTGCCGTGGTCGCGTGGCAGAGCTCCACCTGGACGAGCTCCCCGGGGCGCGGGCAGAGCGCGACGCGTCGCGTCCTCGCGGACGCCGCCGTCGGCTCCAGCGCGGGAGGCGCGGTCGAGCACGCCAGCATCGCCAACGCCCCGAGAGCTCCGAGCAGCGGTGGCCTCCGCGCGCCCCGACCGGCGATAGTCGAAGTCATCCGTGGCATCCTCGCATCCATGAACCGCCTCCTGACCCTCGCGCTCGCGTGCTCGGCTCTCGCTCTCGTCGCCTGCTCCGGCGCCGGAGACATCGGCGACGAGTGCGGCACCCCGGGCGGCGCCGACGAGTGCGTCGACGGCGCCGTCTGCCACGACCGCAACTCGGGCGACGCGCCGGGCGTCTGTCGCCTGAGCTGCTCCGACGACACCGACTGCGCCGCCGGCGAGTCGTGCGAGGACGTCTCCGGGATCGACGGAGACGTGAAGGGCTGCGTCTGAGACCGCCGGCTCGCCTATGCTGTGGAGACGAGCGCCACCGACATCGACGCATCGGCCCTCGCGGCCGCACAGCGACAGCAGTGGGACGACGCCGCGACCGGCTGGAAGAAGTGGGCCGACTGGCTCGAGCGCACCACCGGGCCCGTGAGCGCGCGCCTGCTCGACCTGGCGGGCGTGGAGAGCGGGAGCCGGGTCCTCGACGTGGCCACGGGGCCGGGGGAGCCCGCCCTGACCGCGGCGCGACGGGTCGGTCCGACCGGATCGGTGGTGGCGACCGATCAGGCGCCGCGCATGCTCGCCGTCGGGCGCGAGCGGGCTGCGGCGGCCGGGCTGACCAACATCGAGTTCCTGGAGGTCGACGGCGAGGCGCTCGACGTGCCCTCCGGGTCCTTCGACGCCGCGGTCTGCCGGTGGGGGCTGATGTTCCTCCCGCGCCCGGAGCGGGCGGTGACGGCGATGCGAGACGCGCTGCGGTCCGGAGGACGGATTGCGGTGTCCACGTGGGGGCCGCCGCCGCGGGTCCCGCTGCTGAGCCTGGCGATGGGCGTGCTCGTGCGCGAGCTGAGCCTCCCGCCGCCGGCGCCAGGGCCGGGACCCTTCGGTCTCGCGGATCCGGAGCAGCTGAGGGCGCTGCTCACCGACAACGGGTTCGAGGGCGTGCAGGTCGAGCCGTTCACGGTGGGCTTCACCTACCGCTCGGCCGAGGAGTTCGTCGAGAGCACCCGCGACCTGGCCGCCCCCGTCACCGCCTCGATCGACGCGCAGCCCGCCGAGCGACGACCCGCGCTGTGGGAGGCGATCGAGGCCGCCGTCGCGCCCTTCACCGACGCCGACGGCGCGGTGACCCTCCCGTCCGAGGCGCTCCTCGCCAGCGCCCACCGCCCGTGAGCCTCGCCGGCGGCCGCGCTACCGTGTCGTCATGAGAATTGCTTCATCTTGCTTCCTCGCGCTCCTCCTCGGCGTCGGCTGCGGTGGAGATCCCCCCGCCGACGACGAGCCGTGCGCTGCCGGGTTGGCGCCCGGCGTCGAGCTCCAGATCACGACGAACCGCCCCGAGGCGTTGACCGTCACGCTCGAGGGTCAACCCGTCTCGTGCACCGCGCGCTCCGGCGAGCTGAGCTGCCGAGCGGATCCCCGCGGCGCGCGCGAGCACGTGTTCCGAGTGACGGGCCCGGGCGTCGACCGAGAGGTGACGGTCGAGGTGACCGAGCAGAGCGCCCACCCAGGCTTCCCCGACGACCGCCCCGAGTGTCAGGGCACGGTGCTGTACGGCTTCACCGGGGTCTCGATCGAGGTGTCGCCAGACGACGCCGGCGCCGGGGACGCCTCGACGCTCCCCACCGACGACGCCGGTTGACGCGAGGCCGGGTCGTCTCTTCGATTCATCGGCGCTGGGACGCTCGTCGTCACGTCGTCGTTTCGGACATGGCGAAGCGTCGACACACATCTCCGCCCACCGCTCGGCCTCTGCTAGTACCCTCGCGCGATGCAGTACTCCGAGTGGGTCCAGCCCGGCACGTCTTCGACCCCATCGTTCTCCGCTCGAGGCAGCCTCGGGCGTTCACGACGACTCCCGGTAGAGGCGATCCTCCTCTCCGTCCTGCTGGCGACGGGGTGTGACGAGCCGTTGGAGGGCGACGCGGGCGCCCCGCTGGACGCCGGCGCGTGGCTCGACGCCGAGAGCGAGAGCCCGGTCGACGGCAGCGCATCCGACGCGGGGACGCCCGACGCGAGCCCGCCGGAGCCGGACCCGCCTCCGCCGACCTCCATCTTCTTCGTGGGGAACAGCTTCACCTCGGGGCAAGCGATCGCCGCCCGGGTCGCGGGCCTCGCCACCTACGCTGGCTATCCTCCTCCGCGCGTCGAGTCTCGTGCCCGCGGTGGATGGACGCTCGACTCACACCGCCACGACGACTCGGCCGAGGGCGCGCCGAGCCGGATCATGGAGGGGTGGGACGCGGTCGTGTTGCAGGAGTACAGCACGAGACCGACCGACCAGATCGGGCCCGCCGAGGAGTTCAAGGTGGACGCGACCTGGTTCTACGACCTCGCGAAGAGCGCCAACCCCGACTGCGAGGTGGTGCTCTACGAGACCTGGGCGCGCCGCTCCACGCATGAGCTCTATCCAGACGCCTTCGATGACCCCGCGCAGATGCAGGCAGAGCTGCGGTTCCACTACAACGACGCCGCCGACCGCTACATCCCGGCCAACTCGACCGCGGAGCGCCGGGAAGACGTCCGCGTGGCTCCGGTCGGCGACGCGTGGGAGGCGCAGCTGGAGATGGGGGAGCCGCCGCGGCTCCACGCAGAGGACGACTATCACGCAGGTCCGGCGGGCGGCTACCTGAACGCCCTCGTGCTCTTCTCGACCCTCTACCGGCAGCGCACCGAAGGGCTCGTCCCCATGCTCGGCCTCGACGACGAGACCGCTGCCCAGCTGCAAGCGACCGCCGACCGGATCACCGGGCAGACCCGCACCGGACCGACCATCGTCCCCGTCCCGATGGAGTCGGAGGTCCGGGTCGACTTCGGCACCATCGCAGCCGACGGCTGGACGGCCCTCATGGGTGGCAACACCGCCTTCGACATCCCCACCGTCGAAGAGGCGCCGAGCACGGCGCGCGTCACCGCGCATGGGTTCGTGGGCGCCCATGAATCGGGGAGCTCGTCCAACTCGCTCGGCTTTCCCGCCGAGGTGAGCCGAGACACGATCTGGGTCGGTTCGCTGGACGGACACGAGGCGGCGCTCGGGATGGAGGCGCGGGTGGTCGTGCGCGGCTTGCCGCCCGGGCGGTACGACCTCGAGCTGTTCGCCTCGCGTGCCGGGGATGATGGCGGCGCTGGCCGTCTTGCACGCTACACCATCGGTGACACTTACCGCGACCTCGACGCCTCCGGAAACTCGGGCGAGGTCGCTCGCTTCGAGGGCGTCAGCCCCGACGAGCGCGGCGAGATCGTCATCCGGGTGGCCGTGAGCCCCGAGGGCGCCGCGCGCTTCGCGTACCTCGGAGCGCTGCGCGTCCTCTACGCTGGCGAGTAGGAGTCGACCGGAGAGAGAGCCAGCGCTGTGGCGGCGACTCCAACCCCGGCACGCCGGGCGGTGGGTGGAGCGAGGTCGGGGACGCGCGAATGACGATATGACGACGAGCGTCCCCGGGGCGGTGCTCAGGGGGCGTAGCGAGGGAACGCTGGTAGCTCGTACGCGCCGGGCGCGGGGCGCGTGGGGACCTCGGTCGGGAGGCCGTCCCGGAACGCTCCGACGTCGGGGTGATGGTCGAACCAACGGTTCACCGCCTCCTCCCAGACGGCGCGTCCGCGCGCCTCGTCGGTGATGAGCTCGAAGCGGGTACAGCGCGTCGGGAGGTCTCCGAGGTCGCCCGGGTAGTCCTCCGAGCGCGCCCGCCCATAGCGGGTTCCGTCCCCCAGCCAGATGAGAGTCAGCTCCTCGCACTCGGTGACACGAGCCGCGCTGGGGAAGTCGTAGTCGGCGGCCCTGCGCCCACCGTCCTCCAGGAAGAAGATGTTGTGGCCGAGGAAGGCCCAGTCCAGCTGTCGGCTGGCGTCGGGCCGCTTGAAGAGCGCGCCGTGGCCGAAGTAGCCGTCGTGATCCGCGTACTCGCTCAGGCGCACGAACCCGCCCGGGTTGGAGCTCCAGCGGAACGGTCCGGGCATGGGCTCGAGGCGGACGAGCGAGTCTCGGACGGTGGCCAGCTGGCCTCGCCCGCTCGAGCTCGAGTCGCCGGCGCCGGGACGGGTGCTGAACGCGACATAGCAGCCGTCGAAGAGCACCCGCTCGAACGTCCCGGGCCGCAGCGTGTCGTTCTCGGAGCAGTCGTCGCGGATGTAGTTGAACCAGAGGTCTCGAACGGTGAAGGGGCCGACGCCCCCGTTGGCGCGGTGACCATCGTGTCCGTTGTAGACGGCTCCTCGCTCGACGATGCCACCGGACGCTCGGTTGAAGAACGAGGCGTGGTTCTCGGTGTAGTTCTCGCTCCAGCTCGCGTTGAGCCGGCTCCAGTCCGACGTCGTGTGGTGCACGAAGCCGCCGTGAATGCAGGCCTCGGCGGGCTGACCGCCGCGATCGGCGTCGACGAGCACGGGATACCAGGGCGGGTGTGGGATGGCCGCCTCCGACAGGTCGAGCACTCCGCCGGCGGGCATCGAGCTTTCGTCGCGCCGGACCGCCGAGGTCAGGGCACCGGAGAAGGTCTCCACGTCGGTGGCTCCAGTGAGGCAAGACTCGATGCCCGGGGGAGGCGTGACGCCCGCATCTGTGGCGCCCCCGTCGCCTCCCGCGACCGCCCCCGCGTCGGGGGTGTCCGCGTCCCTTCGGGGCAGGCCCGAGTCGGTGGCCGCGGTCGTCCCCGCGTCGCGAGCGACCGGGGGCGGTTCCTCCGCGCAACCCGACGCGCACAGAGCTGCGATCGCGAGGGTGAATCGGAGTACGGGCCGGAGCACGCGTCGCATGAGACGAGGATACACGAGCGGCACGTCTCTCGGTCGCGGACCGCTCGCCGCGCATCGCGCGCGCAGACAGCCGCGCGTGGTCTTGGACGGCGAATGCGAGTCATCGCGCGGGGACGCTCGTCGTCATATCGTCTCTTGCGATCGGCGATTCCAGCGACCCGCGCGGGGGTTCTCGTCGTCATTTCGCTTTCGTCAATGACCGCGTCCCCACCCCAGCGGGCGTGCCCAAGACGCCGGTGGTGACCGGCGAGCGGAGCGAGTCCGACGGCGAGAGGACGGTGCTCCCGCCCGCGCCGGTCGGCATCCCAAGGCGGCGGAGGGGCCCTACTCGACGTCGCTCACCAACCCCGAAGGATTCATCCGATACAAGCCGACGACCGGGTAGCCGCTGCGAACATCTGAATCCTCCTGATCGAAGTTCATCCCCTTTGCATCCATGTAGGCGATCTCGACGTCTCCCAGGTCGCGCGCCACCTGGGCGACCCGCGAGGCGGCGGTGAAGTGCTTTCCAGCCCCTTGACCAGGGCTTCCGTAGACCGAGATCAACTCGTCGCGCAGGGCCCCCTCCAGGCGGGCGAGGATCTGGTAGGTGGTGAGGAAGTGCGGGTTCTCCCCTTTGCCTGAGGCTGCCTCGGAGAGAACAGCGCGCACGGCCGGGGCGATACGGTCCTTGGAAACTGTCATGGCTCTTCTCCTTCTTTGCGGGAGGCGAATGTCGCCGCCGGACGCAGCGCGCCGTCACACGGCAGCGGCTGGCTCGGTGCTGAGCGGTGACAGTGTGCCATACGTGGTGCATTGGCTGTAGGGGGGAGGGTTGCGCACGGGGTTGGCTCGGCGTTCACAAGTCAGTTCGCGTCGGCTGTCGACGTGTCTCCGCGCTCATCCTCTGCTCGGGGCGTCGTCGACCCGGATGCGTACATGTTCGCTCAGCGCTCGCTCCTCGTCCGGGGCCAGGTTCTGCATCCGCCGCGGGAACATGAGCTCCAGGTCGACCATGACGTCGAGCGTGGCCTCCTCGGCGAGCGCGTGGCTGGAGGTGCCCACCTTCGAGCGGGCGCTGGCGATGCGCGCCTCGTTCACGAGCAGCGAGGCGACCTCGCGGAGCTCCGAGAGCGTCAGGTGAGCCGTCTCGTCGAAGGGCAGCGCCGCCGCGAAGCGCGCCTCGTCGAAGTCGGGGATCTTCTTCTTGAAGACGACCCGGCTGGAGGGCGGGGCGCCGGCGGCCGGCTTCAGCACGTACCCCTCGGCGGAGTTCTCCGCGAACTCGGGCAGTCCCAGCGCCGAGGGCACCTGCGTGGAGAAGCGGGTGGGGTGTCGCTCCACGTCGGCGCGGCTCCCTCGGGCGAGGACCGGCACCGTCGACAGGCCGCTCGACGCCGCGACGCGCTGCAGCTCGTCGTGCGACAGGAAGGAGCCGTCGTCGTCGCCGTCCTCCAGCAGGAGATCGAACGCCACGAAGCCCAGATCCGGGCGGTACCAGACCCCGGTCTGCACCGGCGAGAGACCCGGGACGGGCGGTACGTCCGAGTGGGGGTAGCCGCCGCCGTAGAGCTCGCCGTAGACCCGGAGAACGCCGCGGCCTCCCACGCTCTCGTGGGCTCGACGAGCCGCGCGCTCGAGCTCTGCGCGCAGGAGCTGCCACCCGAAGAACACGTCGCCCTCGGAGAGCCACGCTTTGCGCTTGCCCACTCGCACCGTGGCGCCGTCCGTGGCGACGACCAGCTGTGCGCCGTGGACCTTCTCCGTCGCGACCCAGTCCCCGCCGCCCGAGGTCCCGCGCGCGCGGTTGTCGATCTTCGGGTAAGGCCGGTGGACGAGGGGACTCGAACCGTCGCGCGCGCTCATCGGCGCACTGTGTCCGTCCCGTGCGATCTCTGCCAGCCCCGGGGCTACGAGCCGCCCTGGGCTGTGACGCGTCTCGAGGCCAGCGCGGCGGAGGCGACGCTCGCGAGGACGGCGGCGGCGCGAAGGGTCGGTCCGGACAGCCACAGCGCGCGTCGCCAGAGCGGGAGCGCGTCGCCGTCTGCGAGCACGATGAGGAGCGTCGCGAGGTCGGCGCCGACGAGCAGGGCGCCGTAGGCGACGAGCAGGGCGGCCGCCGACGCGAGCGTGGAGATCGGGCGCGCGCGGTTGAGCGCGAGGCCTCCGGTGGCGGCGGCGAGCGCGGCGACCAGGAGGAGCTCGCAGGCGATCGTGGCGAGCTCCACCGCGCCTCCGGCGTTGTCGACGTGCTCGAGCAGGTCCCACGCGTAGAGCGGCCGCAGCGCCGACCAGTCGAGGTAGACCAGCCACGGGGAGGCGAGACTCACGAGCCCCAGGAAGCACCCGAGCGCCAGCGCTCTGACCGTCGTGGCGTGCGTCGCGGTGACCACGGCGTGCTCGTCCTGTCAGCTCATCACGGCGAGGAGCGCGAGCCAGCCGAGCAGCATCGCCACGGTCGCGAGGTGCAGAGCCCACCAGAGGCGCCACCAGATCAGCGAGGCGCCTTCACGCTCGCAGAGCTCCCGGTAGGCGCGCATCTCGGCGTAGACGAGCGGGGTGAGCAGCCCGGTGGAGAGGCCGGCGCCCTGGCGCTGCAGGGCCCTGACGGCGGTGACCCGGCGCAGGACGAGGGCCGTGACGATGAGGCCCATCATCACCGCCCAGTAGGCGGTCTGGATCGTGTGGTTCATGGGGCGATCGGGATCCTCGCGGCGAGCCACGCGGCCGCGGCCATGGCGAGGAGGAGGAGGTGGGCGAGCTCCCGTCGACGGACGAGCTCCGAGGCGACGGCGCCGGCGAGCGCGGCGGTCGCCATCATCCAGAGAATGCCGGGGATCGGCCAGAGCTCACCGCCGATGACGGGCGGCCCGGCCTCCGCCAGGTGACGGGCGCCGCGCGTGATCGCGGCCCCGCGCGCGGTCAGCGCGATCACCGGAGCCATCAGCGCGATCGCGCACACGGCGGCTCCTCGCACCCACCCGTCGCGTCGTCGCGAGGCCAGCGCGCCGATCGCGAGCGGCGCGCTCCAGAGCCACAGCCGAGGTGCCCACTGGCCGGCGGCGCAGCTCGCCAACCCCACCGCGGCGGCCAGCAGGTCCCACCGGTCGCGCGGCCTCAGCCGGTCCCGGAGCTCCGCCGCGACCAGCGCAGCGGCCGTGACGAGGGCGCCGAAAGCGCACGCCTCGACCCAGGGGACGCGGCTTGCCGCCGTCAGCCGTGCCGGGAGGGACGGGTCGTCGATCGGGTGCCAGAGCGCGTCCCAGGCGAGCGCGACCAGCGGCAGCCCGGCGGGCGCGAGCAGGAGCGCGCGTCGCTCGAGCCAGACGAGCCCCACGCCCGCGAGCGCGGCGCCGAGCCCGACCGGGACGAGCGCGCCGTCCCAGCGGGAGAGCCCCTCTCCGGCGTGCGCTGGGTGCACGACCCACCCGACGGCGCAGAAGCCGAGGAACCACGTGACGGCGATGACGGTCGGGGCCCAGCGGAGGGCTGGATGCTCGTAGGTCGACGCGGCGTGTCTGCTCGTTGATCGCATGGCGCTCCCATCGGCGGCGCCGCGGTGCGGTTGCGCCTGACGAGGCGGGCGGCGCGCATCACGACTCCCTCGGTCCGAGCGGCGGGGACCACGAATGACGATATGACGACGAGCGTCCCCGGGATCCGTCGAACACTTCGCGTCACTGATCGGACATCGGACGACAGGGCAGGGGGCCGTCGCCGGGAGCCGCGTAGCTCACCGGCATGACACGTCTCACTTCATTCGCGTTCGTCGCCCTGATCCTCGCGTCCGCCTGCGGGCGCCAGGAGCCCCCGCCGGACCCCGGGCCGATCGAGCCCCGGCTCCTCGCCCATCGCTGGGAGGGGAGCGTGCTCCGGGTCGACGAGCTCCCCACGGCGGAGCTCGAGGTCTCGACCCTGTCCGGCTCGATCGTCGTTGCGCACACGGGCTGGCCGTACGGGACGAGGATCCTCGTGGGGTCCGAGGTGCTCGAGGGGCGCGCCCTGCTGGAACGGCCGGACCTCGTTCCGCTGTTCGGCGAGGTGAGCCTCTCGGGGCTCGAGGACCCGGAGGGAAGCCCGTGGCGCCGGTCTCTACCGATTCGTATCGAGCCCGGAGAGGAGTGGCTCCCGATCGAGGTGGAGTCGCCGCCCGTCGAGCTCACGCAGCTCGCCGCGTTGCGCGCGATCGGGGCCGCGATGCGCGAGGAGGGGGCTCATCCGAATGGGTTCCTGTTCGAAGGCGAGCCCGAGGGCGACCGTCGCGACACCGCGCTCGTCGACTGGGCGGTCAGCGAGGACGCCGACCGGCGCATCTTCGGCGAGGGCACGGTCGCGCGAGAGATCGACTGGGTGATCCGCGAGCGCCGAGAGCCGACCGGAGAGAGCCAGCTCTGTGGCGGCTACTCCAACCCCGGCACGCCGGGGACCACCGACGTTCGAATCACGCTGAACGAGTCGGTGTTGGTGGTCCGCGACCGACGAACCGGTGCCGAGGTCGCGCGCGAGCGTTTCCCCGCGTCGCGACGATGCCCGCGGATGGCCTATGTGGAGGGCGGCTCGACCGGCTCCGACCTGCGACCGATGCAGCGGTGGGTGGAGCGCTGGGTCGACGAGAACGCCGACTGAAGCGAGGTCGGGAGACGCGCGAATGACGGTATGACGACGAGCGTCCCCGGGGCTGCGTCGAACGGTCCGCGTCGACCTGAACGAGTCCGTGCTGGTGCTGCGCGACCGGCGGACCGGAGTCGAGGTCGCACGTGAGCGCTTCGCCGCCGGGCGACGATGCCCGCGGGTGGCCTACGCGCGCGGCACCGGACCGGCTCCGACCTCCGACCGATGCTCCGGTGGATCGCGCGTTGGGTCGCCGAGAACGCCGATTGAGCCACGGGGCGATCGCTTCGGGGTGCGAGCGGCTCAGGGCGCGAGCGGCGTCTCGGAGATGCGGACGTCGTCCACGAAGAGCACCGTGTTCTCGGTGAAGCCGCTGTTCGCCCAGCCGAGGATGTAGGCCTCGTCGAAGAAGTTGGTGCCTGCGCCGCCCCAGTTGCGTGCGTCGCGGATGTCGATGATCGACTCCCCGTCGCGCCAGAGCTGGATCACTCCGTCTCGTCCCTCCGGCCCCGACTCCGCGGCGATGTGCATGGTGATCTGCTTCCAGCCCGGGGCGCTCCCGCTCATGAAGTCGGGCCGGGCCGCGACGTGCCCGCCCCATACGCGCTCGTAGGCGTACGTGGTGGCCACCTCCGAGGGTCCGCCTCCCTGTGACCAGGTCGTGAAGTTCATCGAGAAGCCCGACCTGGAGTAGGGCGCGTGGTACAGGGCGAAGAACTTGTTGTTGCTCGGGCTGTCGCTGCGGTGGGCGTAGTTGGGCGGCACATAGAGGGCGTACGAGACCCAGACCTCCGTCATCGGGCGCCCGAGCGCGACGCGCTGCTCGGCCCAGCTGTCCTCCCCCGGTGCGTCGGGGCCGAACGCGAACCTCAGGCTGTAGCGGCCGCTGCGGGCGCGCTCGTCGCTGACACGCACGCTGTTGCAGCACCACTCGACCCCGTTCTCCGTGTGGCTGAGGTCGCCGGACTCGAAGCCATCGGCGAAGAGCGGTGGCGCGCCGGTGCCCGAGTCGGCCGGGCCCGCGTCGGGCGGCGAGGCGTCGGGCGAGCCCTGAGGCGCCGCGTCGCGGACGCTTCCGTCCGGAACGCTGGCGTCGCGCGGCGGCGGCTCCGCGTCCGGCGGCGGCTCGATGGGGGGCCGCGCCGCGTCGCCAGAGCCCGGTCCGGCGTCTTGCAGCTCGCCGCCGTCGCAGCCCGCCCATCCGCCCGCGATCACGAGGACCGCCCACACCAGCCATCGGTCTGCCATGAGGATCCTCTACCGGGCCCCGCCCCCCGAGACCACGGCCGGACCCGAGAGCTAAGCGGAGATCAGGCTGCGTCGTCGCGTACAATCCGTGGCGTGAAGGCCGAACCGACTCACCGCTCGCCGATCACCGTCCGGGAGGACGGGCCGGTGACCATCACGGTCTTCGACGGCGAGCAGCAGGAGGCCGATGTCGACGCCTACCTGGAGACCCTCCGCGAGCTCCACGAACGCGATCGGCCGTACATCGGCGCGTCCCTGATGCTGCGGTACTCGGCGGCGCCCGGTCAGCTCCGGCGCGTCGGGGAGTGGATGCGCGAGCACAAGGGAGATGTCGCGCGGCTGTGCGTGGGCAGCGCGATCATCGCGCCGAGCGTGGGGTTTCGCTTCGTGCTGTCGAGCCTCTTCATGATCCAGCGCATGCCGATGCCGTACACGGTCGTGTCCGGAGCGCGCGAGGCGGCCGAGTGGATCGAGCTCCGCGCGCGGTCGGTCGATCTCCGCGTGCCCGACGACCTCGCCGCGGTGCTCGCCGAGGAGCTGCGCGGGCGAGGGTACGACGCGGGCTGAGAGGTCTGGCCCTGCGGAATCCGGTCGGACGTGCGGAGCCGGGCGTGCCGGGCCGGGCGTGGCCATGGCAAGGTGGCGGGATGGCGGACGTAGCGGGGGCGACCCTCGAGCTCGACGATGGCGCGATGAGTCACCCGAGCCTCGCCGCGCTGCCTTCCATCGGGCTGTACGGCAGCCCCGTGACGATCCGGGGGCTGAGCATCCTCGCGTGCCGGGACCTGCCGGAGCTCGGCTCGCTGTCGCTCTACATGTCGGACTTCGGGCCGGAGCTGGTCGACGTGCTCGCGGCGGCGCCGTGGCGGGAGGGGCTCTGGTCCCTGAACGTCTGCGGCAACCGGCTCGGCGCCGACGGGATGCGCGCGCTCATGAAGCTCCCCTGGCCGCGGCTCATCGGGCTCGCGGCCGGCGACGACGGGCTGGGGGACGACGGCGCGCTCGCCGTGGCCGACGCGGGGCTCCCCAGGCTGTCGACGCTCAACCTGCGGTCGAACGGGATCGGCGCGCGGGGCGCGGCCGCGCTGTCGACGCGGTACGCGGCGCAGCTCGTGGACCTCGGGCTGGAGGACAACGCGCTCGGGGACGAGGGGATCGACGCGCTCCGGCGCGCGCCGTTCGAGCGCCTCCAGCGGCTGGACGTGCGCGACTGCGGGGCTCACGCGCGCTCGCTGGCGGACGCGCCGTGGGCCGCGAAGCTGCGCACCCTCGACGAAGGCGAGACGACGGGCCCGAGCCCCGGCGACGGCGCCGCCCGGTGGCGCGTGCGCCTCGCGATCCGTCCCCGCAACCAGCCGTCCGCCGTCGAGCGGGTCGTGATCGGGGAGCGCATCACCATCGGGCGGACGCCCGGCTGCACCGTCGAGCTGTTCGCCATGAACGTGCACCGCGTGCACGCCTGGCTCGAGGGGCGCGGAGATCACCTCGCGGTCGTCGACAACCGCTCGTCGAACGGCACGTACCACAACGGGCGCAAGGTGCCGCCGGAGGGCCGACGCGTGGTCCCGGGCGACTGGGTCGGCGTCGGCGGCTACCAGCTCCACGTCCTGGAGTACGCGCCGACCGGCTCGTGAGCGTTACAGCCGCGCGTGATCCTGGACGGCGAAGGTGTCGCACTGGCGGGCGTCGCCGGTGTCGAAGCCGCGGCGGAACCAGCGGATGCGCTGCTCGCTCGAGCCGTGGGTGAAGGTCGCCTCGTCGGCGTGGCCGAGGGCGTCGTCGCCGATGGAGTGGGCCGCCTGGGTCGCCTCGGCGAGGTCGGCGTCGGTGATGGAGAGCGAGGAGCGGGCGAAGTGGCCCCACACGCCGGCGAGGCAGTCGGCCTGCAGCTCCACGCGCACGGAGACCTGGGCGTCGCTCTCGCCGCGCACGCCGAGGCGGGTGGAGCCGATGAGGTTCTGCACGTGGTGGCCGACCTCGTGGGCGATGACGTAGGCCTGCGCGAAGTCGCCGGGCGCGTCGAGGCGGCGGGCGAGGGTGCGGTAGAAGTCCGGGTCGATGTAGAGCCGGTTGTCGGCCGGGCAGTAGAAGGGGCCGACCGCGCTGGTGGCGTTGCCGCAGCCGCCGGTGGAGACGGCGCCCGAGAAGACGACGAGGGTCGGCGCCTGGTAGCTCCCGGGCGCGCCGCCGCCGTAGCTGGGGAGGCGCCGCTGCGCGAACTGGGCCGCCCAGACGTCTTCGGTCGAGGCGAGCACGACGCGCGAGAAGTCGCAGGCGTCGGCGTACTCCTGGGACGCCGCGCACACGCTGGAGCCCGAGGTCGCGACCTGTCCGCCCGAGCCGCCGAGGAGCTGGCGCACCGAGTCCGGGGCCAGGAAGTAGACGCCGGCGCCGACCACCGCGAGCACGAGCACGCCGGGGATGCCGAACTTCCGGAGCACGATCGAGAAGAGGAAGTAGGCGAGGCCGCCGGCTCCCGCCCGGCCGGCGCGGCCCGCGCCGCGATCCTCGAAGTTCTCCGATCGCCGATGTCCGTCGATGTCCATTCGCCCACCTCACCCAACAGATGCCCCGCGGTTGTGCGCGACCGGAGCGCGGCGCGCCACCCGAGCACGGGAGAGATAGGCCCGCTCGGAGATTCGCACCCGCGATCCGCCCCCGCTCGCGGTATCCTCCCGGTTCACCGAGAAGTACCCCGCCATGGACACCGACAAAGTCATCGCCGCCTCCAAGAGCCTCCTCCGCTCCGCGTTCGACCAGGCCGCGCTGGTCGAGTTCCTCGGCCAGATCGGGGCCAGCGTCGGCGCGGACCGCGCCTACGTCTTCGAGAACGAGGACACGCCCGACGGCCGCACGCTCGCCCACCAGCGCTACGAGTGGAACAGCGGCGCCGCCGAGGCGCAGATCGACAACCCGGAGCTCCAGGGCCTGGTGATGAGCGACCTGCTCGCGCACTGGCTGGAGTCCTTCGAGCGCGGCGAGCCGCTCTTCGGGATCGTGCGCGAGATGACCCCCGCCGACCGGGAGATCCTGGGCCCGCAGGACATCCTCTCGATCCTCGTCTGCCCCATCCGGGTGCGCGGCGAGGTCTGGGGCTTCGTCGGCTTCGACGACTGCACGCGCGAGCGGGTGTGGACGGCCGAAGAGCGAGGCGTGCTCAGCGTCGCCTCGAACGCCCTCGCGGCCGCGCTCCGCCACCGTCAGGTCTCGGCCGGCCTCGCCGCCTCACGCAGCGCGCTGCGCAAGGCCATCGGCGGCCCGTAGACCCGGCTCGCCTCACTCGGGGAAGGGGATGTCCTGCCGGCCGGCCTCCGCGCGGAGGCGAGCGATGAGCGCGTCGTCGGCGGTCTCGGGCGTGTAGGGGTACTCGGCGGAGGCGTCGAAGACGGCGTCGGGCATGTGCTCGGTGAACTCGATCTCGTCGCCCGGGACCGGGCGCTCGAGGTTGCCGATGAAGCGCGCCGCGCCGCGGTCGGGGCCCTCGTGAATGACCCTGTTGCCGATGGGGCCCATCGGCATGAACACGTTGTTCTCGACGAGGAGCTGCCCCGGCGCGATGCGGACCTGCATGGCGCGGCTGACGCGCCAGTTGAAGAGGTTGTTGAACGAGTGCGCCCAGCCCATGCGGATCAAGGGCATGCGCTGCTCACAGGCCTCGTACCAGTTGTGGTGCGCGGTCCAGCGCATGGTCGCTCCGTCGCCGTCGTCCGAGGAGGCGCCCACGAGCATCGTGAAGACGTGGTTGCGGATGTGGGTGTAGGAGATGGTCACCTCGGTGACGCCCTCGGTCGCGTCGAACGCGCCGTCGCGGCCGCGCTCGAGGTCCATGTGGTGCACCCACATGCGCCGGCCACCGCCGTAGAAGCGGATGAGGTCGTCGGCGGCGTCCCGCACGCCGAAGTGCGTGAGGATGACGTTGCCCCGCCCGCGCCAGACGTAGAGACCCTGGCCCGTCACCGTCACGTCGGCCCCGCGCCCGTCGATGGTCTTGTCGCTCTCGACGTCGATCGGCGAGCGCAGCGCGATCTCGCCGCTCACCCGGAACCGGATCCACGCCGGCCCGGTGGCCTCCGCCGCCGCGCGCAGCGAGCCGGGGCCGTCGTCGGCCAGCGTGGTGACCTCGACGATCGGCCCGCCCGCGCCGCCGGTGGTGAACCGCCCGAAGCCGACCCGCTCGTCGAGGATGCGCTCGTGCGGGGGGCGGGGATCGGCGGCGTCGATCGGCGGCCCGGCGTCGGGCGCGCCGGCGTCGGTCGCCTCCCCGCCGCAGACGCAGTAGTCGGAGCCGTGCCCGGTGTCGGCGCACCCGAGCGCGGGCAGGTCGGTGCGTGGCTCGCAGGCGCCGGGCCGGTCGTCGTAGCTCGCGGTGCACGGGCGCCCGAGCGCCGCGCAGACCTCCGCGCAGCCCGCGCCGTCCTCGAAGACCACCTCGCACCGCGCCCCGTCCTCTCCGCCGTCCTCTCGACAGAGCGACCAGCCGCGGTCCGCCGCCACCTCGGCGCACGACGGCAGCGCGCCCGCGTCGTCGGCGACCCGGGCGTCCATCGGGGCGACGCGCGCGTCCATGGACGCGACGCGGGCGTCCTCGGCGGCGCGGCCGGCGTCCTCGGCGGGCTCCGGGTCACCGCAGGCGGCGAGGGTGAGCGACAGGATCGACCAGGCGAGCGTTCGGAGCATGCGGCCTCGATGGCGAGAGTTCCTGCGCCGAGGCTACACGGGCGCCGTCCGCCGAGGCGAGAGGCCCCCCTCACTGCGCCCCCTCACTCTGGAAACGGGACGTCTTGCCGGCCGGCCTCGGCGCGGAGGCGGGCGATGAGCGCGTCGTCGGCGGTCTCGAGCGTGTAGGGGTACTCGGCGGACGCGTCGAAGACCGCGCTCGGCATGTGCTCGGTGAACTCGATCATGTCGCCGGAGAGCGGCCGCTCGAGGTTGCCGCGCAGCCGCACCGCGCCGCGACCGGCTCCCTCGCTGACGACCTTGTGGCCGACGTTGGTCTGGGGCGCGAGCACGTTGTTCTCGACCAGCATCTGCCCGGGCGAGATGCGCACGCTCATCGCGGTGCCGCTGCGCCACTCGATGAGGTTGTTGAACGAGTGCGCCCAGCCCATGCGGATGAACGGCAGGCGCTGCACACAGTTCTCGTACCAGTTGTGGTGCCCGGTCCAGCGCATGCCCGCGCCGTCGCCGGTGTCCGAGCCGGCGCCCACCAGCATGGCCTTGTCGTGGTTGCGGATGTGGGTGAACGAGATGGTCACCTCGGTGACGCCCTCGGTCGCGTCGAACGCGCCGTCGCCGCCGTTCTCGAGGTCCATGTGGTGCACCCACATGCGCGCGCCGCCGTCGTGGAAGCGGATGAGGTCGTTGGACGTGTCGCGGATCCCGAAGTGGGTGAGGATCACGTTGCCGCGGCCGCCCTGCACGAAGAGGCCCTCGCCGGTGACCGTGACGTCGGCGCCGCGCCCGTCGATGGTCTTGTCGCTCTCGACCATGATCGGACTGGCGAGCGCGATCTCGCCGCTCACCCGGAAGCGGATCCACGCCGGCCCGCTCGCCTCCGCCGCCGCGCGCAGTGACCCGGGCCCGTCGTCGGCCAGCGTGGTGACCTCGACGACCGGCCCGCCCGCGCCCCCGGTGGTGAAGCGCCCGAAGCCGACGCGCTCGTCGAGGATCCGCTCGTGCGGCGCGAGCGAGCCCCCGCCGTCGACCGGCGGCCCCGCGTCCGACGCCCCCGCGTCCGCCGCGACCGCCTCGCCGCACACGCAGTAGTCCGAGCCGTGCCCGGTGTCGCCGCACCCGAGCGCCGGCAGATCGCGCTGGGCCTCACACGCGCCCGGCTGATCCTCGTAGCTCTCCGCGCACGCGCGCCCGAGCGCCGCGCAGACCTCGGCGCAGCCCGCGCCGTCCTCGAAGACCACCTCGCACCGGGCCCCCGCCTCCGCGCAGACCGACCAGCCGCGCGCCTCCGCGACCTCGGCGCAAGACGGCGGCGCCCCCGCGTCGTCCTCCGCCGTCATCGCGTCCATGCCCGGCGCGCGCGCGTCCACCGCGCGGCCGCCATCTTCGGTGTCGTCGGAGCCGCCGCACGCGACGAGCGCGAGCGACAGGAGCGAGGCGGCGAGCGTGCGGGTCACCGGCTCACGCTACCAGCGCGCCGGACCCCTCGGGCCGCCGGAATCGTACGCCGTACGAGACCCCGCTCACCGCTTCTCTCGCGGCGGGAGGAAGAAGTGGTCGCGCATCCGCCGGAGGAAGTCGGTCTCGATCGGGTAGCCCGACGCCGACCCGATGACCGCGTCGATCCCGCACTTGGGGCAGAGCGCGGTGTCGCTGCCGATCCACTCCTCGATCGCGTCGAACGAGTAGATCTGTGCGCACGAGAAGCACCCGCACGCCGCGCTCCGCCGCAGCACCTCACGGTGCGCGTCGGACCACGTGTGCGCGTTCACGATGTCGACGGCCAGGTCGCCCGACGGCGGCAGCTTCTGTCTCGGCATGCCTCACCTTACGTGAGCTCGGGGACGCTCGTCGTCATATCGTCATTCGCCGTCAGGGGAGGGCGCCCGGGGACGCTCGTCGTCATATCGTCATTCGCCGTCGACTCGACCCGCCTCCCGCACCGCCGTCGCGATGAAGTGGGGGAGGGGGCCCGGGGAGGGGAGGGGCCCCGGGGACGCTCGTCGTCATATCGTCATTCGATCTCGACTCGATGGCTCCTGGTCCGCGGGCCCTCAGGAGGTGGTAAACGATGGCGCCGAGGCACCCCCGCCCGCTTCCACGACACTGACCCGAGACGACGGCAGGCGACGAGCGCAGCGAGGTCGCCGCACGCGCCACTCGAGTCGTTCGATCCCGCGGCAGCGGGCGGCCAGCGAGCGCGCAGCGCGAGCGCGAGCCGCAGGGCCCCCAGCGCCCCGTCGCTGGGGTCGCGGCGCGAGCGCGCAGCGCGAGGCGCCGGCGGAGTCGGGAGGGGGGCCCCATTGGCGCTTTGCCCAATGGGGGGAGGGTTTGCACCAAACCCTCCAGAAACTCAGGCGTCTCCCATTCGCGCGAGCACCCGCGCGACGGCCGGGCGGCTGGTGGCGAGGCGCGCCAGGCGAGGACGCGTGGGCTCGAAGGCGGCCCGCAGCTCTTCTTGGCGCGCTCGACCCTCGGCCATCCGCGCCTCGACGCCGTTGGGGAACATGATCTCTCGGATCGCGGGCGCGATCGCCGCGACCTCGGCGCGGAGCGCGTCGAGGTCGACGGGGGTGTCATCGTAGGCGGCGTCGACCAGCACCTCGGCCCAGCCCTCGAGCACGTCGCGGGCCGGCCCGTCGGCGCGCTCGATCAGCTCCAGGAAGAACGGCCACGCCACGGAGGTCACGGGATAGAGCGTGGTCTGATGTGCGATCCACTCGCCCACGAGCTCGGCGCTCTCGGTCGCGAGCGTCTCGTCACGGGCGGCCACACGCGCCAGCAGGAGGCCGACCTCGCTCGCGGGCCCGAACGCGCCCTCGTGCTCCCACCAGCGCACCTCCGAGAGCCCCTCGATTTCGAACCTCCGCTCGGGCTCCGGCGCGGGCTCCGGGAGCTCCATCTCCAGGAGCGACGCGTCGGCGCGGACCTCGATCTCGGGGATGTCGTCCATCGTCAGCGGTCCGCGCGGCGCCGGCCCGAAGCGTGACAGCCCCATCAGCTCGCGCCCGAAGGCTCGCCCCCGAGCTTCGCGCATCGCCAGGGCCAGCGCCGCGGCCCGGTCGTCGGCCGCGAGCTCGATCGGCTCGTACATGAACGCGCCATCGGGGAGCTGAAAGACGAGGGTAGCAGCGTACCGGTCCGTCATGCGCAGGGAGGCTATCACGCGACAGTGTCCGATCGCCGAGCGCGCGGGGACGCTCGTCGTCATATCGTCATATCGTCATTCGACGTCGACCCGACCCGCCTCCCGCACCGCCGTCGCGATGGTTTTCATCCTACGAGCGATCGGGGACGCTCGTCGTCATATCGTCATTGGGAGACTCGCTCCCGAGCCTGGCATGCTCCGGGGCATGAGACGCGCCATCGCTCTGACCTTGCTCCTGGCTTCGTGTGGGGAGCCCGCCGAACCCGTCGACTCCGGGGTCTCCGTCGCTGACGCCTCGCCCGACGCGGGCTCGATGGTGGGCGACTGCCCGAGCGGCGATGGCGCCTTCATGGTCACGGAGGTCCGCGGGAGCATCGAGGATGGGGCGGAGATCGTGGTCTGCGGCGACCTCTTCGGGGCGCTGGGGCCGGAGATCCTCCTGTTCGACGACATGGAGGGCCGGGCGGCCGGCGGAGAGGTCGGCGCGACCGATCCCGTCATCGGCGCCTGGACGGATCCGGGCGGGCTCTACGCCGGCGACGCGTCGCGCTCGGGCGCGGGGGCGATGGTCGTGAACGACACCGAGGCCACCGGGGGGCGGGGCGTCAGCGCGGTGGTCGGGCTCCCGGACGACGCCGGCCGCTTCGGGCTCCGGGAGTTCGACGAGATGTTCGTGCACGTGTCCATCCGGGACCTCGGCGACTTCCCGGGGAACGGCTCGAGCCCGACGATGTTCTCCAGCGACTCGAGCGCCAAGGACGTCTGGGTGATGTTCGGCCCGCGCGGCGACAACTACGAGTACTCCTGCCGCACCGAGTGCAACGGGCACGACATCGTGCTCGCGACCCACACCGGCCGCGGCTCCTTCAAGACCGACGGGAACGAGACCCGCACCGGCTGGTGGCTGCCCGAGTTCTGGGCGTTCGGCGCCTGGAACACGATGTCCACCTACCTCCGCGTCGACGCCGACCGCCCCTACGAGGCGAGCCGCGGCATCTTCGAGCACGTCGCGGCGGAGCGCGGCTACACGCGCAGCGACTACGACGGACAGATCTACCGGGAGCTCGCCGGCCTCACGCCGGCCTGGGACCGCGTCAAGGTCGGCGCCTGGTACCGCGGCGCGGGCGACGTGCGCCGGGTCATCGACGACCTCTACATCGCCATCGGCCCCGGCGCGGCGGCGCGCGTCGAGATCGCCGACGCCCCGCGCATCGAAGACGCGACCCGCGTGGCCGTCTCCACGGTGACCGACTGGTCGCCCTCCCGCATCGAGGCCACCGTCCGCCTCGGCGACCTCGACCCCGAGCGCCCGCTCTACCTCTTCGTCGTCACCGCCGACGCCGAGCGCAGCCCGGGCCTCCCGCTCGCCCGCTGACCGCTCACGCCTCGGCGAGCATGCCGGCGGCGAGCAGCACGAAGACCCGGCGCAGCTCGGGCTCGAAGTCGTGGGTGAAGGGCGCGAGCTCCGGGTCGCGCATCGCCTCGCGCGTGACCTCCGACGGGTTCGCGAGCGGCCAGCCGCCGACGATGAACGCGAACGCGTGGTGGAGCAGCTCGCCGTGCCGCTCCGAGGGCAGCTCGGGCACGACGCCGTGCAGGGTCTCCGCCAGCGCGCCGATGAGCGCCAGGCTCGACCGCTTGTACTGGCGCACCGAGTCCACCGACACGTTGTGCTCGAGCACCGCCGGCAGGACGCTCATCAGGTGGCACATGACCGGCCGGGCGGCCGCGGTCCGCGAGAGCACCTCGGCCGCGCGCTCGAGCCGCGCGCGGGCCTCGCCGTCCGCGTCGAGGGCGCCGATCTCCCGCGTCGCCGCGCGGACCCAGCGCTCGGTGCGGTCGGCGAGCAGGGCGAGCAGCACCGCCTCGCGGCTCTCGAAGTACCGGTAGACGTTGGACTTCGCCATGCCCGCTCGCCTCGCCAGCTCGTTGAGGCTCAGCGACGTCACGTCGTGCCCTTCGCCCAGCATCGCCTCGGCCGCGGCCAGGATCTGCTCGGTCCGCTCGGCCTTCTGCGCCGGGCTGCGGGCGCGCTGGTAGCCGGTGGCCATGTCCCTCTACATGACAGGCAGGGCGCGGGTTGACAAGAGACCATCGGTCTCCTAAATAAGAGACCGGCGGTCACCAAGAGCTCGCGCCGCCAGACCCCCAGCCGGAGACGACCATGGCCAAACCGCATGTCTGCGACCCCTCCCTCTTCGAGATCGACCTGTCGGACCGCCGCTACGTGGTGACCGGCGCCAACAGCGGCATCGGCCTCATCACCGCCCGGCAGCTCGCGAGCCAGGGCGCGGCGGTCACCCTCGCGTGCCGTCGCGTGTCCGAGGCGGAGGCGCGCATCGCCGAGCTGAAGGCCGAGCTGCCCGACGCCGCGCTCGAGGCGCGCGCGCTCGACCTCGGCTCGATCGCGTCGGTCGACGCCTTCGCCGACGGGTTCCTCGCCGACCACGATCGGCTCGACGGCCTCATCAACAACGCCGGCGTGATGAACACCCCGGAGGGCAAGACGGTCGACGGCTTCGAGACGCAGCTCGGCGTGAACCACGTCGGTCACTTCGCGCTCACCGAGCGGCTGCTGGGCGTCCTGAAGGACTCCGCGCCCTCGCGCATCGTCAACGTGTCGAGCTGCTTCCACGACAAGGCCATGGGGCGCGAGGGCGACATCCACCTCGACGACCTGCACTTCGAGCGGCGTCGCTACGACGGCTGGGAGGCCTACGCGCAGTCCAAGCTCGCCAACCTGCTGCACGCGAAGGGCCTCGCGAAGCGGCTCGAGGGGACGGGCGTCACCGCGGTGAGCGTGCACCCCGGCTGGGTGCGCACCAACCTCGCCCGCAACTCGATGCCGCTCTGGGTCCAGAACTACGTGCTGCGGCCGGTGCTGCGCCTGAGCGGCATGATCGAGCCCTGGGAGGGCGCGCAGTCGACGCTCTTCGCGACCCTCGACCCCTCGGTCCCCGAGCACGCCGGCGCGTACTACAGCCAGCTCGGCGTGTACCGCGACAAGTCGGCCAACCGCGGCGGGTGGCCGATGACCTCCCCGAACCCGAGGGCGAACGACGACGCGCTGGTCGACCAGCTCTGGGAGGCGACCGAGCGCATGGTCGCCGACGCGCGGAGCGCACGCAGCGCGGCTGGCGCGACCGCGGTGGCCTGAGGCCGGCGATTGACGTCGAATCGAGGCGCCCGCACGCTGGCCGCATGGACACGCCTCCCTGGGTCATCGTCGCCGACGCGGCTCACGCGCGGCGCGTGGAGGACGCCGCGGGCGACGTGGCGGAGGGCCTGCACATCCAGGCGCCGGTCGCCCGCGCCGCGCCGTCTCCGCTCGTCGCCCGCGCGCTGCACGACCACGAGCTGGACGAGGGCTCGGTCGAGGCGGCGGTCGGCAGGGAGCTGCTCGAGGCCATCGGCGACGGCGCCATCCGGATTGCGTACGTGCACGCGAGCCCGCTCGACCCTCGGCTCGCGCGCCTGTGCGCGTCCCGAGACGCGCGCCTCCTCGCGCTGGAAGACGAGGCGCTCGGCGAGCGCCTGGCGGCGCTGCTGGAAGACTGACGCGCCGCCCGCCGGAGCCGCGCGGAGGGGACGTTCGACGCCGCGGCGCGTAGCATGGGCGACCGGAGGTGGAGAGCGAATGTCGAGAGCATGGCGCGCAGCCCTGACGGGGGCGTCGATCCTCGTCGTCGCGAGCTGGGCGGGTGAGCTGCGCGCGCAGCGACCCGCGAGCTGCGGGCAGCGGGTGACCGAGCTCCGGCGCGAGCTGGGGGCGAGCGGGGAGGGCGCCGACGTCTCCATCCTGACCGAGCAGCTCCCCGAGGCCGCCGGCGGCGCGGTCATCCGCGAGCGCGCCCCCGTGGCGAACATCCGGCTCGCCTTCCCGGTCGTGCTCGACCTCGAGAACCTCGGCGTGCAGGGCCCCGACGCCGGCGACGTGCTCGCGAGGCGCGTCCGCCGCGGCCGCCCGCTCTACCTCGCCGTGGACCCGCGCTACTCGGCCCGCAGCCTCGTCGCCCTCCTGCGCCCCCTGGCCGGCCGCGTCTCGGAGCTCCGCCTGGTGGTGACGGAGGGCGGCACCGTCAACCGCGACCCGGAGCGCATCCGTCGCACCGTCGCCCAGCTCAACGCGGCGATGGGCGGCTGCGAGCAAGCCCGCCAGGCCTTCGCCCGCGCCGCCACCGTCCCCGCGCCGTCCCGCCCCGACATGCTGCGCCGCCGCCTACCGGCCGCGGTCCAGCAGTGCCGCTGCGAGGGCGTCGACGTCGAGCGCCTCGCGAGCCTGGTCCGCGAGCTCTTCGACGAGGGCCCCGACTACCGCTACTTCCGCATCGCCCTGGGCGACGCCGGCGACGAGGGCGTCCGGCCGATCGACGCCGCGACGAGCACCGCCGACCTCGCGCGAATGGCCGCCGCCGCGCCCGGCGAGGTGCTCCGCGTCGCGTTGCCGTCGGAGAGTGAAGCGAGCCGGCGCGCGCCGTAGCGTTCGCGCGCCTGTCACTGGCACCCCTGAGACGGAAACAGCACCGAGTAGTCCGGAAAACGGAGCGGCGGCTCGGAAACACTAATAGTTAGTGTTCGCGACCCAGCGCTCCGTTTAAAAGACTAATACTTTGACATTCTGGCGAAGTCTCCGTTTTAAAGACTAATACTTTGACATTCTGGCGAAGGTTTCCCTCGCAAACACTAATAGTTAGTGTTCGAAACCGGCCGGCGCGTTTTCTCGAGGACACCTCGACGTTCGAAACGCGCCGCGGCGCCTCGAATGTGTCGGTGGACCGCCGCGCGCTCTCGCCGCCGAGCGACACCCCGGGTTGCTGGCGCTAGCAGGCGTTGGGTCCACCGCGACATCGCCGCTCGTCCCGTCCATGTCTCGGGTGCCGATACGTCGCGCCCCTCCAACCACCTCAGCTCCTCGATCGCACGATCATCGCCAGGAGGTATGCATCCGCCTCCGGGCTGCTCTTGACGGTCTTCCAGGTCGCCATCGCGGTGCGAGCGCGCGTGATGGTCATGAGCACGTCGCTGCGGGTGAGCGTCTTCCCGAGGCTGTAGTCCGGTTGGCGCTCGCAAAGGCGTTCGAGGCGGTCTTCATCCGCGAGTGGTCGAAGCCGCGGGCGAGCTGCTCGCGCAGTGGGCGATGGTCCGTCTTGCCGGAGAGGACGAGCCGACACGCTTCGTCGATCAGGAAGTGGAACAACGCGTAGTATGCGGACGACACGGCACGCCGCAGGCTGGCCTGCTTCGGACGCTTCGGCTCACGTCTAGCGAGGAACTCCGCTTGCGCGATCAGATCCTGCGGTAGCCCCATCGGTCACGCGGCCTCGTCGACACTCACGAAGTGGGTGTAGGGCCAGCGGTCGACCCCCATCTCCTCCACCACCGCGTGGACGGCGTCCACGGCGCTCTCGAGCCGCGGTCCGTCCTCGAACAGCTCCGGCTTGGCCTCGACGATCAGCGTGATGCGCAGCGCGGGCTCCCCTTCGGCGTCGAACTTCTCTGTCACCCTCAGGTCCAGGACCCAGTCCGGCATCCGGGCCTGAATCGCAGCCGCGAGCGTCTGGAGGTCGATGCTCATACCTCGAGGCTATCGCTTCGGGAGATAGCCGTCGACCGTCGGTGTCGAGGCGGTCAGGGCGCTTCGGGTTGTATGAGAGGGCAGCAGCGGAGGAGCCAGCCGATACAGCCTCGTGTTGCCGCGCAGGGTATTCGAGGGAGCTTCGCGCGGGCTACGTGATGGGCATCGCAGCGGCGGCGATTCTGGGCCAGGGGTGATGGCCATGATGCTCGACCCGGGACGGACGGAGACGAGGGCCACCGCGTAGCCCGGCGTAGGTGCGCCGGCTCGCGATGGCCCTCGTGCTCGGCGGGTTCGAGTCAGTCGATGAGGTCGTCGTCGCGTGAGGCTTCGATGAGGGCTCGGTCGACGCGCTTGTGCTTTCGGCGTGCGGCGCGCTTGAGGGCGTCGGTGGCGATGCGGTCGATGTCGCGGAGGCGGCCGTCGCTCGCCTCGTGGAGCAGGGCGACGGCATCGCTGTCGAAGAGGACCTTGTCGCACCCGACGAGGCCGAGGCGGTGCGCGAGGTACTCGGCGGTGTCGTCGGGCTGCGCCTCCCCGAGGTGGAGCCGGGCGCCGATTCGCGAGTAGAGCGAGCGGTTGACGCGCAGCCGCATGCGCTGATCGAGCTCGGGCAGCCCGACGAGGACGAGCGAGAGCAGCGCGCTGGAGTCCCACTCGTAGTTCGAGAGGATGTGCAGATGCGCGAGCACCTGCTGGTGGAGCAGGTGCGCTTCATCGAGAAGGAAGACGGGGTGGACGCGCTCGGTGTGCTGCTCCTCGACGTGCTGGGTGATCGCGAGGAAGACCGACGCCGCGGTCGCCTTCGGATTCAGCCCGAGCGCGAGGCAAAAGTGCCGGTAGAAGTCGCGCCGACCGAGGGTCGCGTTGTGGCAGTAGGTCAGCCGGAAGCGCGCCTTCGGCAGACGCTGGCGCAGCGCGCGCAGGACGCAGGTCTTGCCGACGCCAGGCTCGCCCGTGAGCAGGACGTGCGTGCGCTCGCCGCACGCCTCGACGAGACGGTCGAGGACGCGCTGGCGCGAGGTCGGGACCCAGAGGTGCTCGTCCGCGAGCTCCTTGCTGAAGGGCGGCGCGTCGAAGCCGAAGTGCCCGAGCCAGCGCGGCCTACTCATCGTCGAGCCCCCTGCCCAGGCGCGCGTCGAGGAGCGCGCCAGGGGGATCGAAGGGAGTGTCGAGCCCGGTCTTCTTCGTGGACGACTTGCGCTTGGTGCGGCGCTTTCCGTTCGCGATCGCGTCGACGGGGCGCAGCGGCAGAGAGGCGCGTCGCCCGCCGCGATGGTCCCGTGCTGATCGCGGGACGGTGCGGGTTTGGCCGAACGGCTACGAGGAAGCTCCCACAACGGACACCAGACGTCGATCACGGACCCCTAGGTCTCGTGAACTCGATGCTCGACCGGGCTGCGAAAACGCTCGAGCCGATCATGGCGGGATGGTCCGGACGGTTCTGTGGATAGACTGCGCTCCATGGCCACGGGCGTGCTTGGATGGTCTGCGCGACTGCTGCTGGTTCTCGTGGTCGGAGGCTGCAACTGCGGCGCTCCGGATCCGGAGGTGGGTCCGCCATCGAGCGAGAGCAGTAGCGGCGTGGCACCGAGACGTGGCACCGAGGAGCCGCATGAGCCGGTCCCCGCCTCCCCGCAGCTGCGCTGGCCCCACAACGGAGCGGAGACCGGCAGCCCACACGCGCCGCAGCCGGACGAGGTGCACTCCTCGTCGCTTCGGCCCCGTTTCCTCTGGAATCCGGTCGAGTCGGCGAGCCGCTACGAGATCGAGGTCGAGGACGACTGCGTCACGGCGGATAGGGAGAGCTGCGCCTTCGACTCGGCGGAGCTCCGGGAGAGCGTGGAGACGACGACCTTCCGTCCGGGAGCTCCGTTGCCGGTATCCACGCAGGCACCCGTCGGGCGACGCTACTTCTGGCGGGTCCGGGCGTGCAACGCAGGCGGTTGTTCCGATTGGTCCTCCGTTCGGTACTTCGACGTCGGGCGCGCGGCCAGCGATTTCAATGGCGATGGCTACGCCGACTTGGTGCTCGCTCGCCTGGGGGGCGGCCCGTTCCCGGCTGACAATGTCAGCGGCTATGAAGTGGCCTTCGGGTCCGCCGAGGGCATCCAAAGGCGCCCGCCCTCCCAGCTTCGACCGGTGGCCGGGTGCCGCGTGGATTCACTCGACCGATTCCAGCACGCAAGAGACATAGATGGGGATGGTTTCGACGACCTCGGTATTCGCCTCGAGCCTCGAGACGAGCTGAACCTCGGTTTCCTGTTCGGTGGTGCCGAGGGATTCGCCCGGTGCGAGCGGCCTGAGGAGTTTCAGGGGTATGGCTTCCTCGTACTGGACAACCTCGCGGAGTCAGGTGAGGTGTCGGTACTCGCGTGCGGGCCCGAGCGCTCGTTCTGGTCCTGGCGGCGAGGCTCGCTGGTTCGCATCCCACCCCTGACAACACCCGACGCTTGCGTCGCGGAGACCAGTCTCGATCTCGACTCCGACGGAACGACCGATCTTCTGAGCTCTGGCACCGAAGGCATCCGCGTCTTTCGCTCCGGGCCTACGGGGCTCGAGGCTGACCCTTCGGACTTGCCCTTCTACTGGCAACTCCACGAGGGCTGCGCGGGCGACTTCGACGGGGATGGATACATCGACCTTCTCGTTCCTACGAGCCGCGAGGTGCACCGGACCCCCTCGAGCCCCGAGATCGATGGGAGACAAGAATCCATGATCGTGTGGGGGCCGATTACGGCGTCAGGAGGTCACTCGTCGCTGGAGTGGCCCTCTGACGTCACCGCGGACGCGCGGTCCAGCCTGCTGTTCGCAGCCACCGCTTGCGGTGACTTCGATGGCGATGGGCGAACCGATGTGGTCCGAAGGGTGGATGGCGGTGAGAACCCCGAGCTTCTCGGTGCGCAGTGGTTTCGATGGAACGGTCAGCGAGAGATGAGTCAGGTCGATCTCGCGGACCGACTGGGACGTGGTTTCCCTCAGAGTGGGCTCGATGTGGATGGAGACGGGGCGGACGAGCTCATCCTGTTCGTGGACTACCACCATTCCTCGGAGATTCGGGTGCTTCATGACCTGGCCAGCTCCGAGCGGACCAGGTTGCGGTATGACCGAGGAGCTCGCCTGGTTCACACGGTGCAGCGGTAGAGAGCTGCTCTCGCTTCTCCTACAAACGTGGCCGACCGCCGTGCGTCGCTCGGGGGGCGAGCTGCTCCTCTTCGTCGACCACCACCGCTCCTCCGAGATCATCGTTCTCCATGACGTCGCGGCCGAAGCCCGAACCCGGCTGCGATACGACCGCGGCGTCCGTCTGATCCAGACCTCTCAGCGCTAGCTTCGATCCATCGATCCAAGGCAGCCCGAACGACCGTGGCGACCCTTGCAGCGCAGGCCTGAGCCTCTCGTAGGCGCGCTCTAGTGCGAGATCCATCCCGGTAGAAGGGGACCTGGCTTGTCCCGACGCTCCAGGGCGGCGTT
>Ga0310345_10000405_pt1 | contig 68090 bp, 62 predicted proteins | sample HC15DNA20500_MG_FD_204667 | JGI IMG/M metagenome (GOLD analysis project Ga0310345, IMG submission 204667) | Marine microbial communities from station ALOHA, North Pacific Subtropical Gyre - HC15-DNA-20-500_MG | ecosystem: Environmental > Aquatic > Marine > Oceanic | place: Pacific Ocean: North...
AAGGCTGCACTCGAATTTCTGGAAGGCGAGACCGACCAGTTCATCATCAAGGATTTCGATATGGAGGAAATGGCCTGATGTGCGGCACCTGCGGATGCACCGATCCTGACAACGAGATCGCGATGATCGACCCGGAAACCGGAAAGCGAGTGCTGCTTCGCGGCGGCGATGACCATTCCCACGATCATGACCACACCCACGATCACAATCATTCACACGATCATGATCATTCACACGGGCACCATCATCACCATCATCATGATCACGGGCATGACCATCACCACCACGGTGAACAAGCGGCGCGTGTATCGCTGGAAACCGCCGTGCTTGACCGGAATGATCGCCAGGCGGCTCGCAACCGGGGCTGGTTCGAAGGGCGCGGTGTTGTCGCGCTCAATCTCGTCAGTTCGCCTGGGGCTGGCAAGACGACCTTGCTCGAAACCACGATCCGGGCGCTGGAAGGAAGTCTGCCGATTGCCGTTATCGAAGGTGATCAACAGACGGCCAATGATGCCACGCGCATTCGCGAAGCGGGGGCCCGTGCAATCCAGATCAACACAGGGGCCGGCTGTCACCTCGAAGCCGATATGGTTGCCCGCGCTGTTGAAGAACTCGCACCGAAATCCGGCTCGTTGCTGCTGATCGAGAATGTCGGCAATCTTGTTTGTCCGGCGATGTTCGATCTGGGTGAACGGATGAAGGTCGCCGTTATCTCCACCCCGGAGGGCGAGGACAAGCCACTCAAATACCCGCACATGTTCCGCGCAGCAGAGCTGGTGTTGATCAACAAGATCGACCTCGCCCCGCATGTTGGATTCGACGAGGCCGCATGCCGTGCAAACATCTCCGCAGTAAACCCCAATGCGCTCGTCTTGCTGGTTTCCGCCCGCACCGGTGAAGGGATGGACGCGTGGTACGATTTTCTGCGAGCAATGGCGTCAGCAGCCGCAGATGGCGGGTGCCTCATTTAGGCGGGACTGCCCACGGGATTAAGATCGTCATCTTGCCCTATCGAGGAATGGCGTCTTTCTTTAGTTTTAGCGCACAGACCGGACGGTCCGAAACCGGCCCAGATTCGGCCATTTCGGGTGGCCAGGTTAGGCAGGAAATGAATTTCTCGCTTTATGCAAACTCGAAATCGGCAACGGTCGCCATTGCGGCGGATTCTGAATTCGATTCGCGCGAAATCCGGCACCGGTGGCACAGGAATCCGTCGTCGCATGCGCTCATTCGCGCAAGGCTGGCTCAATATCAGGCCAACGCAGAATAATGTTCAGAACTGAAGCTGGCGATGTCGTTTATCCTACAAAGTCTTTAACCGTCCAGAATCCTTTCAAGTAACTCAAATCGCTAAGGATGCGTCTGAATTTCCGCTCGTTCGACCTCTTGCGTTACGTCGAAAAGTTCTCACTATGTTCCGTAGAGGGGCTGCCAATGTCAAAGTGAGAACGCCCAATGTCCAATACCGAACGCATTATCCGACTGAAGACCGTGCTCGACCGAACCGGTCTCTCCCGCTCCACCATCTATCGCAAGATCGCAGAGGGCACTTTCCCGACGCAGGTGAAAATTAGTGTCCACGGCGCGGGCTGGCATGAGTCTGCTATAAATCGCTGGATCGCCGATCCCGTTCACTACCGCGAAGAAGATCTGGCTGAATGAGCGGTCAACGAACAGTCGAGCCGATCTGCGTCCGGGTCAATGATGCCGCACGCATGATCGGCGTCGGGCGCACAAAGCTCTACGAACTGATCTCCAGTGGCGAGCTCGAAACCATCAAGATTGGCAAGGCAACGCGCATCACGACAGCCAGTTTGCATAGGTTGGTGGAGCGGCATCGGGCATTGAACTGACCAGGCCGCTAACTCGCAATTGGACAGCGTCAGACCGTACCATTATGTTGCGATCAGGCGCAGCACGAACCACCCATTTATTCAGCTTTCCGGTCAAAACGCTGAACAGAACCACCGTTAAATGAACGAAAATGTGGGGGAGAGTGTGGGGGAAGGCCTGCGTTTGTTCGAAGAACAGGATTGATATCAAAAGGTTATTTTTTCGGTTCGATTCAAGCCCTGCCACCACATCCCGCGCGGGCTAGGCTGTTTCGCATGAACCCCGTCTACGCCAGCCTTGGCACCACTATCTTCGAAGCGATGTCGGCGCGGGCGCGCGCGACCGGCGCAGTCAACCTTGGGCAAGGCTTTCCGGACGGCAAGGGGCCGCTTGACGTGTTGCAGGAAGCGGCACGGGCGCTGCTGAGCGAATCGAACCAGTACCCGCCGATGGCGGGCATTCCCGCGCTGCGGCAAGCGGTGGCGGATCATTATGCCGCGCATCAGGGGCTCGATCTCGATGCCGCCGAAGTGATCGTTACCTCAGGCGCAACCGAGGCGCTCGCGGCCGCGATCTTGGCGCTCGTTTCGCCCGGCGACGAGGTGATCCTGTTCCAGCCGATGTACGACGCCTACCTGCCGCTGGTCGAGCGGGCAGGGGGTGTGGCGCGTTTCGTGCGCCTGGAACCGCCCGAGTGGCGGATCACGCGCGAGGCGCTGGAACGTGCCGCTTCACCGCAAACCAGACTGATCCTGTTCAACGACCCGCTCAACCCGACCGCGACGATGGCAAGCGCCGCCGAGCGCAAGCTGCTGGCCGAATTCTGTGTCGAACGCGACCTGATCGCGATCTGCGACGAAGTGTGGGAGCATGTCGTGTTCGACGGGCGCGCTCATGCCTCGCTGATGGCCGAGCCCGGCATGCGAAACCGCAGCGTCAAGATCGGCTCGGCGGGCAAGATCTTCTCGCTGACGGGCTGGAAAGTCGGCTGGCTGTGCGCCGCGCCTGCGCTGTCGGGCGTGATCGCCAAGGCGCACCAGTTCCTGACCTTCACCACGCCGCCCAATCTGCAGGCGGCCGCCGCCTATGGGCTGGGCAAGGACATGGCGTATTTTCAGGGGATGCGCGCCGGGTTCGCGCGGTCGCGCGACCGGCTGGCGGTGGGGCTTCAGGCCGCGGGCTACCGCGTGCTGCCGAGTGTTGCGACCTATTTCCTGTCGGTCGACCTCGCCGCGAGCGGCATCGCGATGGGGGACCTGGCCTTCTGCGAATGGCTGGTCGAGGAGCGCGGTGTCGCGGCAATCCCGGTCAGTGCCTTTTACGCGCAGGATGCGGTCACCAACGTCGTGCGGCTGTGCTTCGCCAAGGCCGACGATACGATCGACGCCGCGCTCGAGCGTATGGCGCGGCGGCCCTAGTTTCGCAGAAAGCTGGTTTCCGCTGTCGTCGCGATTGGATCGGCTTTCGAAAGCTTGTGAAGACAGGGACAGGCACTTGACCGTCGGGATGATTTGCGAACCGATAGAGGTCGATCCGGTCCGTTTGGTGCGGATCGATCGCGTGGCCCGGTTGCAGGACAACCCGGCGCCTGCCCGCTTTCCGCATTTCCATGAGGTGGCTGAGCTGGTCTGGTTCGACCGCGTCGCCGGGCAGCTTGTGTCGGAGGACGGCGTGTTCGAACTGGCTGCCGCCATGCTTGTCTATCTGCCGCCGATGCGTCAGCATGACTTCGCGATCCGCTCGGGCCCGCACGAATGGATCGTCGCGCATGTCGATCCGTCGATGATCGCGGCGGCCGCGCCGGGCGGCATCCTTGCACCCGACCGCTGTGTCGTCGTGCAATTCAGTGCCGATCGGCGCGCCAGGGTCGCGATGTTGCTGGCATGGCTGGTCGAGCTGGCAACGGAGGACACGGTTCACGGTGCAGCGATCGGCCTGATCGTCAATTTGCTGATGGTTGAGATCGCCGGCCAGCAAGCGGCGGTCGCCGACCCGACGCTCGGCGCTGCCACGCGACTGGATCGGCTGAGGCCCGCGCTTGAATGCATTGCGCGCGATCCGGCCGCCTCGATCAGCCTGGCGCAGGCCGCATCGCTCTGCCATTTGTCCGACAGCTATTTCTCGCGCCGGTTCAAGGCGGTGTTCGGCATCAGCTTTTCGGACTATTTGCGCGGTTACCGGCTGCGCATCGCTGCCCGCCGCTTGCTGACCAGCGGCGCCCGGATTGCCGACATTGCCTACGAAACCGGATTTGCGACCCCGGCTCATTTCACCGCTGCTTTCCGCCACCGCTACGGCGTCGCGCCGCGCCGCTACCGGTCGCAGGCGCAAGACCGGGCGGGGGATGCCGACAGGACAAAGGCGCGATAGTTTTTGACCGTTCTGAGCGCGATGTCGGCGCGATACAACAAGCGCAGACTATGCCATCGTTCGTCGATGCCCGAGCCGACGTCGCCCGATCCCTTCGCCGATGCCCGGCGCACCGATGGTGTACTGGCCGCGCCGATGGACGGCGAGGCGATCCCGATGATCCTAGGCCACCGCGCCGTGCGCGAGGCGGCACGCGATTGGCAGCGCTTCAGTTCCGACGCGCCGTTCCGCGTGCCGATTCCTTCGGAAGAACATGTGCGATCGGTGCGCCAATTACCGATTGAGGCCGACCCGCCGGTGCACACGGCCTTTCGGGCGCTGATCAAGCCGTTCTTCATGCGCCCGGTTCATCCCGGCTATGTCGCGCGGATCGACGCGCTGATTGCGGGTGCGCTCGACGCAGTCGTTGCCGCAGGCGAAGTCGACATCGTCCGCGATTTCGCGCTGCCCATCCAGTCGCGCGCGCTGACATATCTGCTCGGCATGCCCGAGCAAGCGGCGGAGGAATGGATCGGCTGGGGCACGCATGTCTTTCACGACGGAGAGGACGGGGCGACCAAGGGAGCGGTGCTCGAAGGCTATATCCGGCGCACGCTGTCGGCGGCGCGCGGTTCAGACGGCGACGACTTTTTCTCGGCGTTGACCCGGCTGGAAGTCGACGGGCGCCTGCTTACGGAAGATGAGATGCTGGGTATCGCCAATCTGACCTTCGCCGGCGGGCGTGATACGATCATCAACAGCATCAGCCGGATCGTCGGCTATTTCGCGAACAACCGCGCAGCGCTCGACCGGATCGGCACCGACCCCGGCAGGATTGCGTTTGCGGTCGAGGAGTTCATCCGCGTGATCAGCCCGCTCACGCATATCGGACGCGTGTGTCCGGCGCCGACGTCAGTCGGGCCGGTCGCGGTGCCCTCTGGCGGGCGCGTATCGCTATGCTGGGCCTCGGCCAATTACGACGAGCGCGTCTTCGCCGACCCCGAGCAGATGAAGCTGGACCGGACGCCCAACCCGCACCTCGGTTTTGGCAGCGGCATCCATAACTGCCTGGGATCGGCGCAGGCGCGCGCGATCCTGCGCAGCCTGATCGGCCAGATTTTTCGCCGCACCCGTGCGATCGATATCGTGCGGGAAGCGCGCCAATATGAAGACTACGCCGGGCTGCGGCGCTGGGTAGGGTATCACGAGCTGCAGGTGCAGATGGCGGGCAGGGCTGCATGAAACAGCTGATCCGCACAGTCCTGACGGCGCTGCTGGCCATTTTGCCCGCGAGCGCCCCAGCACGTGACGCGTCCAAGCCACCCGAGCTGTTCTACCATATCTTCGTGCGAAGCTTCGCCGACAGCAACGGCGATCGCATCGGCGACCTGAACGGCATCCGCGCGCGTCTGGATTACCTCCAGAGCCTGGGCGTCACGACGCTGTTGCTCACGCCGCTTTATCCGTCGCCCTTCTATCACAATTATTTCGCCGATGATTTCGACGGCATCGATCGCGAATTCGGCACGATGGCTGAGTTCTCGGCACTGGTCGGCGATCTGCACAAGCGCGGCATGAAAATTTTCCTCGACGAGGAAATCCAGTACGTCACCGGCCAGCACGAATGGTACCGGCTGTCACACGACCAGCCCGGCGGCCGCTTCGACGGCTATTTGCTCTACAAGGATGCAGCCAATCATCAGCCGGTGCCGACGCTCACCGCGAGCAACGACTATCTGGTGTGGCCCAACCAGCGGCAGCAGATTTTCACCGTCAACCTCGCTGACGCGAAGGTGCGCGCGCATTTCACCCGCTATCTGAAATCCTGGGCCGATCCGAACGGTGATGGCAACCCGAGCGATGGCGTCGACGGCTTTCGCATCGACCATATGATGGATGACCTCGACAATCGCGGCGTGCTCACCAATCTCTTGCGCGATTTCTGGGCGCCGATGCTCGGGGAACTGCGCGCGCTCAATCCCCGGCTGCGGGTGATTGCCGAACAGGCCGATTGGGGCGACGGCGAGAGCTTTTTCACGCGCGGCAAGGTCGATATGGTATTTGCGTTCCCGATCTGGCGGGCGGCGCAGAAGCTCGATCCCGCCGCCTTTGCCACCGCGATCGAGCAGTCCAACCGGATCATCACGGCGAAGCGCGGGCAGCTGATCTTTATCGAGAATCACGATACCGATCGCTTCGCGAGCGGCCCCGGCACCGATCCGGCGCGCCTGCGGTTGGGCGCGGCAATCACGATGCTGAGCGGCTGGACGCCGAGCATCTATTACGGTCAGGAACTTGGCCTCACCGGGAAAAAGCTCGAAATTCCGGGCACGAACGCCGACGTGGCCGACATTCCGCGCCGCAAAGCGCTTCGCTGGGGGGGTGGCGCGCCCGCGTCGGGCGATGCGATGTGGTATTGCGCGGTTCCGGACGCCTATGACGCAGCCGATTGTCATGTCGCCGCCGATGAACTGTCGGTTGCGCGGCAGGACCGCGACCGTGCGTCGCTGCTGAACAGCTATCGTGCGCTGGCGGCGCTGCGGCGGGACTATCCGGCGCTTGCAGCCGGCAAATCGCGCGTGATTGCGCAGCATCACGATCTGGTCTTGCTCGAGCGCACGAAGGGCAACGACCGCGCGCTGATCCTGTTCAACTTCGGCGGAAAGGCGCAGTCCATGACCATGGCAAGCTCGCCCAAAATGCTCACACTGCGCTATGGCACGGCAAGATCGAGTCATAGCGCGAAAGGGGTCAAGCTGTTTGCTCCGGCATGGTCAGCGACTGTCTGGACCGCGCGAAATGATTGATCGTCGCCGGCTGCTTGCGATTGGGGCGATCGCCAGCGCGACACTCGCGGTGCCCGCGCGCACGGCGCTTGCAGCGACGCGTGCCGACAAGCTCACTGGCTATGTCGATCCCTTTATCGGCACCGACGGCACCGGCCACTGCTTCCCCGGGCCGAGCCGCCCCTTCGGCATGGTCCAGCCGGGCCCTGACAATGCCGATAGCGGCTGGGACTTCACCAGCGGCTATCAATACCGCGCGCCAAAGATCATGGGGTTTTCGCAGACGCGGGCGAGCGGCACCGGCATTCCCGAGCTAGGCGACATCCTGCTCCAGCCCGTGCTCGATCCGCGCGACGATCTGGCCAGCCGCTATGACAAGACGAGCGAAGTGGCTCGGCCCGGCTATTATGCGGCCACTCTGACCGACAATGGCGTCAGGGTGGAGCTGACCTGCGGATTGCGCGTCGCCCTCCACCGCTATCGCTTCGCGCGCGGCGGGCGCGTGTGGGTGCTGGTCGACAGCGAACATCGGCTGCGTTTCCTGACCAAGGAGCCGGTCGATGCGGCCTCGGTCCGGACGACGCCGACCGGCGCCGAGGGCAGCATCACCGCGACCAACTGGACCAAGCGGACGATCGCCTTTGCGCTCGAGTTCGACCACGCCGTCGCCGAAGTTCGCACGCTGCCCTCGGCCAAGGCGCCGCGTTACCTGCTTGGCTTCGATCTGGCGACCGGGGCGCAACTCCAGGCAAAGATTGCCGTCTCGACCACCGATGTCGCGGGCGCCCGCGCCAATATGGCCGAACTGCCTGGCTGGAATTTCGATGGCGTCGCCCGCGCCGCTGACCGTGAATGGGAAGCGCTGCTCGAGCGGATCACGATCAGCGCCGACGCGCCCACCAAGCGGATCTTCTACACCGCGCTCTATCATCTGTTTCTGCAACCGAACATCATCTCCGACGCAGATGGGCGGTATCGCGGGCCGACTGGCCAGATCGCGAAGGCGCGCGGGCGCCATTATTATTCCACGCTGTCGCTGTGGGACACGTTCCGCGCCGCGCACCCGCTTTACACGCTGCTGATCCCCGAACGCGTCGATGATTTTGTGCTGACTCTGCTCGATCACGCCAGGGCCGCCGGGACGTTGCCGCTTTGGCCGATCTGGGGAGGCGAGACCAACACCATGATCGGCGATCCGGCACTGCCTGTCATCGCCGATGCATGGGCAAAGGGCTTTCGCGGGTTCGATGGACGCGAAGCGCTCGCGGCAATGGTCGCGACCTCGACCACCGACCATGCCCAGTCGGACTGGAGCCTGTTCGACCGATATGGCTATTATCCGACCGACAAGCTGTCGAACGAGGCGGTATCGCGGACGCTCGAGGCCGGGATTGGCGATGCCGCGACCGCGCGGATGGCGGCGATGCTCGGCAATGCCGATGTCGCAAAGCGCTTTGGCCTGCGTGCCGGTAGCTACCGCACGCTGATCGACCCCCAGACCAAGCTCGCGCGCGGCAAGGACAGCAACGGCAATTGGCGAACGCCCTTCGATCCGCTCACCGCAACCTCGCCGCTCAACAATCCGGGCGACTATACCGAGGCCAATGCCTGGCAATACAGCTGGACTCCGGCACTGCACGATGTCGACGGGCTGGTCGCAGCCATGGGCGGCCGGGCGGCATTCACGAAGATGCTCGACACGTTCTTCTCGCTGGCGGGCAAGGAAGCGAAATTTCTGGGGCAGGAGGCGCTGATCGGCCAATATGCGCATGGCAATGAGCCGAGCCACCACATTGCCTGGCTCTATGCCTGGTCCGATCGGCCCGAGCGCGGTCCCGAATTGATCCGCGAGATCGCGACCCGCTTTTACAAGGACACGCCCGACGGGATCGTCGGCAACGACGATTGCGGCCAGATGAGCGCCTGGTACGTCTTCGCGACACTCGGCTTCTATCCGGTCAACCCCGCCAGCGGCAGCTACGTGCTTGGCAAGCCGCTGCTCAGGCGCGTGGCGATCCAGTTGCCGCACGACAGGACGCTGACGATCGTTGCAGACGGACCCGGTCGCTCGTTCAATGGCCATCCGCTCGACCGATCGATCGGCTATCAGGCCTTGATGACAGGCGGCCTGCTCAATCTATCGCGCTAGCCGTGGTTGCTGATCGGCTCGTAACCGAGCCGATGGCCAGAAAACATTGGTGGCGCGGCCTCATGTCCGGCCAGTCGACGCGCGGGGAGCCGCGTGTCACCATGATTTGAAAGTGGAGCGGGTAGCGTACTCCGCATTACGATCGCAAGGCATTATGATCAAGACATCTCCGTGCTGTACGCGTAGCTCGTGGCCCCCGAACTTGTTAGGTTGCCGCGCGCGTCCTTTACTTCAGTTGAACTTGATCCACCCCCGAACGATTGAGACCGATGATATAATTATAAAAGAACCAATTATGAATAACATTATCGCATATTTAAACCCCAAAATATCAGAAAACAACTCTCCTCTCCATAGACGTGAAATCTCGAAGCCAAATATTGTGACTAATGACAAAGAAAGAAAACTTTTCGTAAATGTCATAATTTTATTTTTATCAATTCGCACATTCGGCCTCCAGCGCATCGAGTCTATTTTGTATTGCTATAGTTTTGTCTTCATTTAGTCGCTGCTGATCAGATGTGTAGGCCCCAAAGTTTTTAGGGGATTGTCCAGCCAAATACGGACGTTGGCGGACAGGAGTGTGGAGCGGGTAGCGGGAATCGAACCCGCGTATTCAGCTTGGAAGGCTGCTGCACTACCATTGTGCTATACCCGCGCCCAGGAGTTGCCGCTTACCGTCTGGCGCGCGCCGGCGCAAGCGCGGGGGCAGTCCCTCCGCCGGACGCCGAAAAGCTTTAGGCATTGCTTACCATTGCCGGGCTATCACCCGGCGCGATGTTGCACGATCCCGCTCTTGCCCGCGCCGCCACCGCCGATCCGCGTCCGGCCTCCGCCGTCAGCACCGGGGTTGGCGTGGCCGGGCTGGTCGGCCTCCTCTGCTGGGTCGCGGTCGCGCGCTGGTTCAGGATGGACGGGCCGCTGTCCGCGATGACCAATCTGGTCGCGTGCGGCGTGCCGATGGTGCTGTGGTCGGTGTTCGTCGACAAGGTCCACCGGCGCCCCTCGACCGGGATCGACTGGGAACAGACGAAGAGCTGGCGCGAGACGATCGACATCAGCCTGACCAAGCTTGCCGGCCTGTGGATCACCTGGGTCGCGATCGCGCTGATCTATTTCACCGGACGCTTCTATTGGACCGACCGCTTCGCCTTTTCGATGCGCGTCTTCGGGGCGGTCGCGCCGTTCGTGTTCGTCGCATCGATCCCTTATGTCATCTGGCTCGACCGCAAGCTCGTCGAGCCGAAGGACGGCGCCTGGGCACTGGGCGCGTGGATGATGGGCACCGAGAAGGTCGCGCCCGAGGCGATCTACAGCCATTTGCGCAGCTGGGCGGTAAAGGCGTTCTTCCTCGCCTTCATGCTCGCGATCGTGCCGCCGGGGTTCGGCGATTTCATCCGCGCCGACTGGCAGGTCGTGCTCACCAATCCGGTCGCGCTCGCCAATTGGCTGATCACGTTCATGTTCGTGATCGACGTGGCGTTCGCGACCGTCGGCTATGTGCTGACGATGCGGCCGCTCGACGCGCATATCCGCAGCGCGACGCCCTATGCGGCGGGCTGGACGGCGGCGCTGATCTGTTACCCGCCGTTCGTGCTGATGGATGTCGGCCGCCCGCTCGATTACCATCCCGGCACCGCCGACTGGACCTATTGGCTGAACGGCCAGTCGTTGTTGCTGGGCGTGTGGGGCGTTGCCCTGGTCGCGCTGACGGGCATTTATGCCTGGGCGACGGTCGCGTTCGGCTTCCGGTTCTCGAACCTCACGCATCGCGGCATCCTGACGCACGGCCCTTACGCGATTTCGCGCCACCCGGCCTATCTGTCGAAAAACCTGTTCTGGTGGCTGTCGACCTTGCCTTTCTTCACCACCGGCAGCTGGGTCGACGGCGCGCGTGCGACGATCATCCTCGCCATCGTCAGCGGCATCTATTACTGGCGCGCGAAGACCGAGGAATGGCATCTGGGCGAAGACCCCGATTACCGCGCCTATTGGGACTGGATGGAGCGCAACGGCCCGGTGCCGAGGTTCTTCGGCTGGCTGACGGGGCGCAAAGTGGCCGCCACGCCTGTCGTCGCCGAACAGTCCTAAAACCGCATCTCGTCATAGATCGGCACGACGCTGCCGCCCCAGGCGCCGTGGTAGCGATCGAGCAGCGTCTGCGCCGGCACCTTGCCCGTGCGGACGATCTCGCGCAGCGGATCGAGGAATCCGGTTTCGTCTGACCCGCCGCCGTCGTGGCGCGCGCGCGCCGCAAGTCCGGCATGGGCGATGTCGAGCACTTCACCCGCAATGTCGCGTAAGGTTCCGCCCCCCGGCAGCGGGGCATCGAGCGCCAGGCGGGGCACCGACGAGCGCAGCGTCTCGCGCGCCTCCATGTCCCAGCCGCTGACCAGATCCCAGGCGGCATCGAGTGCGCCCTGGTCGTACAGCAGCCCGACCCATAAGGCGGGCAGCGCGCAGATACGGTTCCAAGGACCCCCGTCGGCACCGCGCATCTCGAGGAAGCTCTTCAGCCGCACTTCGGGGAAGGCGGTCGACAAATGGTCGTTCCAGTCGTCGATCGTCGGCAGCTCGCCGGGCAGGACCGACAGCTCGCCCTTCAGAAAATCGCGGAAGCTGAGGCCTGCCGCGTCGATATACTGCCCGTCGCGATAGACGAAATACATCGGTACATCGAGCGCATAGTCGGCGTAGCGCTCATAACCGAAGCCGTCCTCGAAAACGAACGGCAGCATGCCGGTGCGCGCAGGATCGGTATCCGACCAGATGTGGCTGCGATAGCTGAGCATGCCGTTGGGCTTGCCTTCGGTGAAAGGCGAATTGGCGAACAACGCGGTCGCGAGCGGCTGGAGCGCGAGGCCGACGCGAAACTTCTTCGCCATATCGGCTTCCGAACTATAGTCGAGATTGACCTGAATGGTACAAGTCCGCAGCATCATGTCGAGCCCCATGCTGCCGACGCGCGGCATGTGGCGCAGCATGATCGCGTAGCGGCCCTTGGGCATGATCGGCAGCGCGTCGCGGGTCTTGTCGGGCCACATGCCGAGACCGAGGAAGCCGATGCCGAGCTTTTCGCCGACCTTCAGCACCTGCTCCAGATGCCGTCCGGTTTCGGCGCAGGTCTGGTGCAGATTGTCGAGCGGCGCACCCGACAATTCGAACTGGCCGGCGGGTTCCAGGCTGACCGAGCCGTCGCTGCCGGTGAGCGCGATGACATTCCCGTTCTCGATCACCGGCGTCCAGCCGAATTCGGTGAGCGCCATCAACAGGTCGCGGATGCCGCCGGGCTCGTCATAGCTGGGCGCGCGGTGATCGTCGGTCTTGTAGACGAACTTCTCGTGCTCGGTGCCGATCCGCCAGCGATCCTTGGGCTTTTCGCCCTTGGCGAAGGTTGCGATCAACTGGTCGCGGTGCTCGATGACCGCTGATTTGCTATCCGAAACGGTCTTCGTGCTCATGGCCAGCGCCTTTAGCGCCGGGGAGGGGCGGGCGCTAGGGGGGCGCTCACAGCGTCAGCGGGATCAACGAGGCAATGCCCAGCCACAGCGCTCCCCAGCCCGTGATCGGACTGACGCGTCGAATCACCACAAGGTCATGCCATGCGAGCGACGCAAAGAAGCTCATCCAGACCAGCGCGAAATAGGGCGGAAACAGGGCGTCGACCATCGGTTCCGGCCACCCGGCGAGCAGGGGGACGACGAGACGGTCGAAGTCGCGTGCCAGTACCGGGCCGAGCATGAAGAAAGTACCGACCAGGATCAGCCGCCGGTGCGCGTCGGGCCGCCGCCGCGCGCGATAGCCCAGCCAGACGGCGAATGCATAGCTCGGCAACAGCAGCCGATTGGCCTTTGCCTCCTGATCGAGTGCCACCCAGCCATGCCATCGCACCCAGAACACATAGAACGTCGTCAGCCCGACCCCGACGGCGATCAGCAGCAACGGCGGTCCCAGTCGCCGGTGCAGCGCAACATCGCCGCGCGCGACCAGCAGCGCCTGCAGGGTCAGCGCCACCATCCATGCGCCGCAGAAAAGGCCGTGGATGACCATCTTGGGGTCGCTGTTGCTTGGCTGGCCGACGTCGGTGACCAGATTGTCGGAAAACGCGATCAGCGTCAGCGCGAGCATGACGCCGCTGACAACCGGGAAATACCATCGGCGCATGAGCGGCGCGCGCTTGGTGCGCGAGGCTTGGCGTGCAGCCAGTGTCATTGCCAGTCCCCCGCGCAAGCCATCCACAGCGCAGTCGCTGCTGCTGCTGCCGTGTCGGCGCGGAGGATGCGCGGGCCGAGGCCGACCGCGGCCGCCTGCGGCACGCTGCGGATGGCATCACGTTCCTCGGGCGTAAAGCCGCCTTCCGGGCCGATCAGAATCGCGGCGGGGCCGGGGTGCGCGCGCATCGCCTCGGCGGCCGGCACGCCGCCGGTCTCGTCGGCGAAGAACAGCGTGCGTTCGGCGGGCCAGTCGCGCAGCAGCACCGCCAGTTTCACCGGTTCGGCCAGCTCGGGAACGGCAGTGCGGCCGCATTGCTCGGCGGCCTCGACCATATGCGCATAGAGTCGCTCGCCATTCAGCCGGTCGATGATAGTGCGGGCGGTGATGACCGGCACCAGCCGCGCGACGCCCAGCTCGCAGGCTTTTTCGGCGACCCAGTCGATCCGTCCTTTCTTCAGCGGCGCAGCGCATAGCCAAAGGTCGGGGACGGTCTCTGTGGCGCGCAATTGCTCGGTCAGGTCGACCGTCACGGCCTTGCGCCCCGCATCGCGGACCAGCGCAAGCCATTCGCCGCTCGCGCCATCGAACAGCTTGACCGGATCGCCCGACTTCAGCCGCATCACCTGCGCCAGATAATGCGCCTGCGGCCCCTCGATCACACGCAGGCCCGCAGCCAGCGGCGGCGCGACGAACAGGCGCGGAGTCGACTGCGGCGGCCAGGCGGGCGTGGCGGGCATGGTGTGGCCCTAGCGCGACATTCCCGCGCCGTCACCACTTCCCCCAAGTTACTCGGTGTTCACCTTTGTGTTTTGATCGGCTAAAGCGGCTGCTTGATCATAGGAACAGTGCATGTCGACCGAACCCAAAACGCCGCTGCTCGACCAGGTCCGCTATCCCGCCGACCTGCGCAAGCTGGCGCCCGAACAGCTGCCGCAATTCGCTGATGAACTCCGCCAGGAAGTGATTTCAGCCGTGGGCGTGACGGGGGGGCATCTCGGGTCGGGGCTCGGCGTGGTCGAACTGACGACGGCGATCCACTATGTGTTCAATACGCCCGATGATCGGCTGGTGTGGGACGTCGGCCACCAATGCTATCCGCACAAGATCATCACCGGGCGGCGCGACCGCATTCGCACGCTGCGCATGGGCGGCGGGCTGAGCGGATTCACCAAGCGGAGCGAGAGCGAATACGACCCATTTGGTGCGGCGCACTCCTCGACGTCGATCTCGGCTGCGCTCGGTTTTGCTGTTGCCAACAAGCTTGCCGACAAACCGGGCAAGGCGATCGCCGTGATCGGCGATGGCGCGATGAGCGCCGGCATGGCCTATGAAGCGATGAACAATGCCGAACAGGCGGGCAACCGGCTGATCGTGATCCTGAACGACAACGACATGTCGATCGCGCCGCCGGTGGGCGGGCTGTCGGCCTATCTGTCGCGCATCGTTTCGAGCCGCGAATTCCTCGGCCTGCGCGATCTGGCGAAGAAGCTCGCCAAGCGCCTTCCGCGCCCGATCGCCGAAGGGCTGAAGAAGACCGATGAATTCGCGCGCGGCATGGCGATGGGCGGCACGCTGTTCGAAGAGCTGGGCTTTTATTACGTCGGGCCGATCGACGGACACAACCTCGACCAGCTGATCCCTGTGCTCGAAAATGTCCGCGATGCCGAAGAAGGCCCGATCCTGGTCCATGTCGTGACCGTGAAGGGCAAGGGCTATGCGCCTGCCGAGGCGGCTGCCGACAAGTATCACGGCGTCCAGAAGTTCGACGTCATTACCGGCACGCAGGTGAAGGCGCCGCCGGGACCGCCCGCCTATCAAAATGTGTTCGGCGAAACGCTTGCAAAGCTCGCCAACGACGATCCGCGGATCGTCGCCATCACCGCTGCGATGCCGTCAGGCACCGGAGTCGACAAGTTCGCCAAGGCGCACCCGACACGCACCTTCGATGTCGGCATTGCCGAACAGCACGCGGTCACCTTCGCGGCCGGTCTGGCGGCGCAAGGGATGCGCCCGTTCTGCGCAATCTATTCGACGTTCCTGCAGCGCGCCTATGATCAGGTCGTTCATGACGTGGCCATCCAGAACCTGCCAGTGCGCTTCGCGATCGACCGCGCCGGGCTGGTCGGTGCGGATGGAAGTACGCATGCGGGAAGTTTCGACGTGACCTATCTGGCGACGCTGCCCAACATGGTGGTGATGGCCGCGGCCGATGAAGCCGAGCTGGTCCATATGACCTATACCGCTGCCGAATATGATGCCGGCCCGATCGCGGTACGCTATCCGCGCGGCAACGGCGTCGGCGTACCGCTGCCTGAAGTCCCGCAGAAGCTGGAGATCGGCAAGGGCCGGATCGTCCGCCAGGGCCACAAGGTCGCAATTCTGTCGCTCGGGACCCGGCTTGCCGAAGCGCTGAAGGCCGCCGACGCGCTCGATGCCAAGGGGTTGTCGACGACGGTTGCCGATCTGCGGTTTGCCAAGCCGCTCGACGAGGAGCTGATCCGCAAGCTGCTGACGACGCACGAAGTCGCCGTCACGATCGAGGAAGGCGCGGTCGGCGGGCTCGGCGCGCATGTGCTGACCTATGCCAGCGACACCGGGCTGATCGACGCGGGGCTGAAGCTGCGCACGCTGCGGCTGCCCGATCGTTTCCAGGATCAGGACAAGCCCGAAAAGCAATATGCCGAAGCCGGTCTCGACGCCGATGCGATCGTCGATTCGGTGCTGAAGGCGCTGCGCTGGAACGAAGGCGCGGTCGCGGGAGAAGCGCGGGCGTGACCAAATTGCTATTGTTGTCAGCAGGCGCGGCGGCACTCGCCGCGTCGACCGCCGCTGCGGGCGCGCGTCCGGGCCAGGCCAGCGCGGCGCTGACGATCGTCATCACCAACATCCGCGCGACCACCGGCAAGGTCCGGGTCGATCTGTGCCGCCAGAATGAATTTCTGAAGAAATGCACGATCGTCGCCGACGCGACGCCCGTTCGCGGGACGACGACGGTGACGCTCCACAACGTCCCGCCCGGCGATTACGCCGTGCAGGCGACCTATGACCAGAATGGCAATGGCAAGGTCGATCGCGGGCTGTTCGGCATTCCCAAGGAAGGCGTCGGCTTTTCGAACGACGCGCCGATCCGGCTTGGTCCGCCAAGCTGGAAAGACGCGGTGTTCAGCGTCAGCGGCGACAAGTCGATCACGCTCAGGATGCGCTATTTCATGGGCGGGGATAACAAGCCCTGACCGAGGCGGCAGCCACGGCCATCCACAGGATCGTCGCGTTCAGCGCGCGGCGTGCGTGGCTGCTGTTGCTTGCCTTGATGCTGGCAACGGTCGGCGCGGGCTGGTTCGCTGCGACGCATTTCGCGATGACCACCGACACGCAGGCGCTGATTTCCCCCAAGGTCGCGTGGCGCGTGAACGAGGCCGCGGTCAACAAGGCTTTCCCGCAGCAGGCGCTCACCATCCTGGTGGTGGTGGACGCCAAGACTCCCGAGCTTGCCGAACTGGCGACCGCGCGGCTGGCCGAGCGGCTGACGAGCGACACCGCGCGGTTCCGGAACGTCAAGCGCCCCGATGGCGGCACTTGGCTGGCGCAGCACGGTCTGTTGTTCGGCTCGGTCGCCGAAGTCCGGTCGACCACGCAGTCGCTGATCGCCGCGCAGCCGCTGCTCGGGCCGCTCGCCGCCGATCCGTCGCTGCGCGGCATTGCAGGCGCATTCGGGACGATCCTGACGGGCGTCGAGAACGGATCGGCCAGGCTCGCCGACATCGACCGGCCGATGGTGGCGCTAAACGACGCGCTCACCAAGGTCGAGGCTGGCCGCCCGGCCTATTTCTCATGGCAGGCCTTGTTCGCCCAGGATGGACCCGCCCCGCCGACGCGGCGGCTGATCCTCGCCAAGCCGGTACTCGACTTCACCTCACTCAAGCCGGGCGAAAAGGCCGTGGCGGCAATCAATGATGCTGCGCGCGCGCTGAAACTCGATGCGGCGCACGGCGTGCAGGTACAGGTGACCGGCGACGTGCCGCTCAACGACGAGGAATTTTCGTCGCTCGAAGAGAATATCGGCTTTGTCGGGCTGGTCATGGCGCTGGCGATGCTGGTGACTTTGTGGTTCGCGGTCCGATCAGTCAAGATCGTAACCGCGATCGTCATCACCATCGTCGCGGGGCTGGTGATCGCGACGGCGGTGGGCCTTGCCGCGGTCGGCACGCTCAATCTGATTTCGGTCGCGTTCATTCCGCTGTTCGTGGGCCTCGGAGTCGATTTCGGCATCCAGATCGCGGTGCGCTTCAATCACGAACGCTGCGAAGGGGCGGGGCTGGCGCTCGCGCTGGAAAATGCCGCGGCGGCGCTCGGTGCGCCGCTGTCGCTGGCGGCCGGCGCCGTGTTCCTGGGATTCGGGGCATTCCTGCCGACCGATTATGTCGGCATTTCGGAACTCGGCATCATCGCCGGGCTGGGGATGGTGATCGCGCTTGCGCTGTCGGTGACGCTGCTGCCCGCGCTCATCATGCTGCTCAAGCCCGGCCGCCCGACCCGCGAAGTGGGTTTTGCCGAAGCCGCGCCGCTCGACCATTGGCTCGCGCGCCACCGCCGGGGCGTGCTGTGGGCATTTGCGTTGTCGATGGCGGGCTCGATCGCACTGCTGCCGCTGGTCGATTTCGATTTCAACCCGCTGCACCTGCGCAATCCCGACGGTCCGGCAATGAAGTCGCTCGCTGACCTGATGCGCGATCCGCTGCGCACGCCCAACACCATCTATGTGCTCGCCGACAATGCCGATGCGGCGCGGGCGATCGCCGATCGCGCGGGCAAGCTGCCGCAAGTCGCACAGGCGATTTCGATCGACAGCTTCATTCCCGAACAACAGGACGAAAAGCTCGCGCTGGTGCAGGATGCGTCGCTGCTGCTCGACCTGACGCTCAATCCGTTCGATGTCGCAGCGAGCCCGAACGACACCGAGACGATCGCCGCACTGGCTACAACCCGCGATCAGCTGGCCCGCGTGGCCGCGACGCAGACCGGTCCTGCCGCTGCACATGCGGAGGCGCTGGCAGCGACGCTTGGACGGCTGGCTGCGGCCAAGCCCGCGGTCCGCGCGCGCGCGAGCGAGGTGCTGGTGACACCGCTGGGGGTGATGCTCGATCAGGCGCGCGCAGCATTGCAGGCAAGCGCGGTGACCCGCGAGACGCTGCCCCCCGAAATCGTCGAGGATTGGATCGCCAAGGACGGCAAGGCGCGCGTCCAGATCTTCCCCAAGGGCGACAGCAACGACAACCGCGTGTTGACGCGCTTCACCGCTGCGGTCGCGAAAATCGCGCCGACCGCGACCGGGCTGCCGGTCGCGACTCAGGAAGCGGCGAAGACCGTCGCCTGGGCATTCGTGCAGGCCGGCGTGATCGCGCTCGCGCTCGTCAGCCTCCTTCTGTGGATCGTGCTGCGCGACCTGCGTGAAGTCGCCTTCACGCTCGCACCGGTCGTGCTGTCGGGCTTCCTGACATTGGGGAGCTGCGTGCTGATCGGCCAGCCGATCAACTTCGCCAACATCATTGCCTTTCCGCTGCTGTTCGGGGTCGGCGTGGCGTTCCACATCTATTTCGTGATGGCATGGCGCGGCGGCGCGACCGACCTGCTCCAGTCGAGCCTCGCGCGCGCGGTGCTGTTTTCGGCGCTGGCGACCGGCAGCGCGTTCGGCGCGTTATGGCTGTCCTATCACCCCGGCACCGCAAGCATGGGCAAGATCCTGATGATCTCGCTCGCCTGGACGCTGGTCTGTGCGCTGATCTTCGAACCGGCGCTGCTCGGTCCGCCGCGTCAGACGCGCCAGTCGGCGTAAGCGACGAAGGCCAGCGTCGCTTCCTGCGGCGTCGGCGCCGGCACGGTCGTGGGCGTCGTCGCGGGTGCAGGCTCGCCGGGCGCGGCATCGCTCGGCGGTGTCGGCTCCGCCGAGGGCGGGGTGCCGTCGCTGGGCTTGGCCTCGGGATCGGCGAGCGGGTCGGCCAGCGGATCGTCGAGCGGGGACGCCGACGTCTTGCCGAGCACCTCGGCAACTTCCAGCGCGCGGTTCTGCAGATAGACCGACCGCAGCGTTGCGTAAGGATCGGCGGCGCCGTCCAGCAACGCCTTCAACTGCGCGTCCGATTCGACGCGCAGGTCGAGCCCGCCCAGCACCCCGCGCGGAATCTGATATTCCATCCGGTCGAACGGTTCGCCGATCGCGAGCGGCATGACCAGGCCGTCGCCTTGCCCGCCGATGAAGTCGCGCAATGTCGACGGGCCGAAAAACGGCAGGAACACATAGGGCCCCGGCTTCACGCCATAGCGCGCGAGCGTGTTGCCAAAGCCATTGTCGCGGTGCGGCAGCCCATCGTCCTTGGCGAGATCGAGCAGCCCGCCGACACCCGCCGTCGAATTGATCAGGAAGCGCGCGAAGGTCTTGATCGCGCGCTTGGGCTTCAGCTGCAGCAGATCGTTCAGGAACACGATCGGCTCGGTCAGGTTCGAAAAGAAGTGGCGAAGCCCGCCGCGCACCGGCTTGGGCACCACCGCCTTGTAGGCAAAGGCAACCGGGCGGAAGATTGCCCGGTCGAACCCCTGGTTCAGCCGGTACATCGAGCGGTTGAAGCCTTCCCAAGGATCACCCTTGGCATGCACGCGGCGCGCAGGCGCCGAGGCGATCGACAGTGGTGCCGAAGCGGGCTGCTCGACCGGCGACGGCGCAGCGGCGGGCGCGGGCACGGCTGCTGGCGCGTCCGGTGAGGCGGCCTGATCGGCGCGGGCGGGCGGGGTGGTCGCCTGCTGGCCGGGCACGCCGCCCGATGCCAGCATCAACGCGATGACGAGCTCGCCCCCGGTGCCGGTCAGCCCCCCCATGCCGGTCAGCGCTTGTCCGCGAGCGCGTTGATGTGGCCGACGAGGGCCGATGGCCCGCCGCGTGCCAGTATCGCTTCGAAATCGGCACGCCGCGTGGTCAGCTGGCTGATCGCATTCTTGTAATAGACGTCGCTGATCTTCCAGTCGCTGCCTACCTGATGCACCCGATAGGCGATCATCACCGGCGCCTCGCGCGGCGCGGTCAGCGTGGTGCGGACCAGCCGGTCGCCGCCGCGCGCATCGACCTTGGGGTCAATGGCGAAGGTCTGGCCCGACCAGTCATCGAAATTGCGCGCATATTCGTTGATCGTCAGCTTGCGGAACGCCGCCTGCAGCGCTGCGCGCTCGGCAGGGGTCGCCTTGACCCACGGCGGGCCGACCGCCAGCCGGGTCATCAGCGGCAAGTCGAAGGCGCGGTCGATGACAGGGGCAATCTGGGCGGCGCGACCGGCGAGGCCGAGCTTCTTGCCGTTCTTCATGATCGCGATCAGCCCGTCGTCGAGTGCCTGGACGGGCGCGCGCGCGGCATCGGGCAGCTGGGCCGGTGCTGTCGCCGCGATCGTCAGCGCCAGCGCAACCGGGGCCGTGGCGGCGCCGCGCACAAGCGACCGGGGCAGGGAAAAGCGGGGCATGGTCAAACTCCTGCAGTGGATTAGGGCGATAAAGCGGTGCGTCATTGCCGTCCACCCCCTGAACCCAAGCTTGCGAAAACCGGCACCAACGCGGCTCATTTGCGTGCGATGGGACGCAGCGGCGAGACGACCAAACGTGTCGCGACCGGTTTTTGCTTTTTTTCTTGCCGCACTGCACTATTATGACATCCGCCTTTTTAAGGCCGGGGTAGGATCAAGGATGGTCACGATGTTGCCCGATTCGTCTCGGAAAGAGGCCGGGCGACGGCTCTTGGGGGTAGGGAAAGGGACTATTCCTTGGAAGTAATTCTGGCAAAGCCGCGCGGCTTCTGTGCCGGTGTGGTACGGGCAATCGAAATCGTCGAACGCGCCATCGATCGCTATGGCGCGCCCGTCTATGTGCGTCATGAGATCGTTCATAATCGCCATGTCGTGAATAAGTTGCAGCGCAAGGGCGCGATTTTCGTCGAGGAGCTCGACGAAATCCCCGATGGCGCACGTACCATCTTCAGCGCGCACGGCGTATCCCGCGCGATCGAGGCCGAGGCCGAACGGCGCGGGCTGCCGGTGCTCGATGCGACCTGCCCGCTCGTCACCAAGGTTCATATCCAGGGTCGTCGCTATGCGAGCCAGGGCCGCGCGATCGTGCTGATCGGCCATGCCGGCCATGCCGAAGTCGAAGGGACGATCGGCCAGATCGGCGCGCCGGTTTATCTTGTCTCGACCGAAGCCGATGTCGCAGCGCTGCTGCTCGATGACGACGCGCCGCTCGCCTACATCACCCAGACGACGCTGTCGGTCGATGACACGCGCAGCGTAATCGCCGCACTCGAGGCGCGCTTTACCGACCTTGTCGGCCCCGATGTCACCGAAATCTGCTATGCCACGCAGAATCGCCAGACGGCGGTGCGCGATCTGTGCCGCGTCGTCGATCTGCTGCTGGTGGTGGGAGCCGAGAATTCGTCCAATTCCAATCGCCTGCGCGAAATCGGCGTCGATGAAGGCTTGCCGAGCTATCTGGTCGCCGATGGCTCGGCGATCGACCCTGCCTGGTTCGCCGGCGTCGAGGCGGTCGGGCTGACCGCCGGCGCGTCGGCGCCCGACGAACTCGTCGACAGCGTGATTGCCGCGCTGCGCGAGCTTGGCCCGGTCACGGTGTCGCAGCTCGACGGCATCGAGGAAAGAGTGGAATTCAGCCTGCCTTCTGAGCTAAGGCACGCGGTCACCGCGCAACCAACCGCCATCGCACCCGCCAAAGTCTCGGCGGCTTAGGAAATCATCCCATGAGTCTTCCGCTATCGCTGCTCGCCCGGATCGGCAGCTACACTGTTCGCAAGGAGTTCAGCGGCACGAAATATCCGCTCGTGCTGATGCTCGAGCCGCTGCTGCGCTGCAACCTGGCGTGCCCCGGCTGTGGCAAGATCGACTATCCCGATGCGATCCTCAACCAGCGGCTGAGCGTGCAGCAATGCATGGATGCAATCGACGAATGCGGCGCGCCTGCGGTCTCGATCGCGGGCGGCGAACCGCTGCTCCACCGCGACATGCCCAAGATCGTCGAGGGCTATATCGCGAAGAAGAAGTTCGTGATCCTGTGCACCAACGCGCTGCTGCTGAAAAAGAAGATCGACGATTACAAGCCGTCGACCTTCTTCACCTGGTCGATCCATCTCGACGGCGACAAGGGCATGCACGACCATGCCGTCGATCAGGAAGGCACCTACGAAGTCGCGATCGAGGCGATCGAAATGGCCAAGGCGCGGGGTTTCCGCGTCCAGGTCAACTGCACCGTGTTCGACGGCGCCGACCCGGCGCGGCTCGCGGCCTTCTTCGACGAAATGGAAAAGCGCGGCGTCGAGATCACGATCTCGCCCGGCTATTCCTATGAGCGCGCCGCCGACCAGGAGCATTTCCTGACGCGCGAACGCACCAAGAATTTCTTCCGCGACGTGTTTCGCCGCGGCGATGGCGGCAAGCGCTGGACCTTCACCAATTCGCCGTTGTTCCTCGATTTCCTGGCCGGCAACCAGACCTATGAATGCACGCCCTGGTCGATGCCGCTGCGCACCGTCTTCGGCTGGCAGAAGCCGTGCTATCTGGTCGGCGAAGGCTATGTCGACACGTTCGCCGAGTTGATGGAAGGCACCGACTGGGACCAGTACGGCGTCGGCAAGTACGAGAAATGCTCGAACTGCATGGTCCACTGCGGCTTCGAAGGCACGGCGGCGAGCGATTCGATCCGCAACCCGCTGAAGATGTTACAGATCAGTCGCAAGGGCATCCGCACCGAAGGCCCGATGGCGCCCGACATCGACCTGTCGAACGCGCGGCCGGCCGAGGATGTGTTCTCGCGCCACGTCGAGCGCGAGCTGGAGAAGATCAAGGCGGCTGACCCGGAAGGGTATAAGCGGGTGCAGCGGGCGGCTTAAGCTGCGCTGAGGGTCGCGATTGCTTCGGCGACGCGGCCCAGTGTACGAAATGCTGCCTCAGCGCCGCGACCGGTGCGGATGAGCGCGGGGAGTTGCTGGGGCAGTCGCGCCAGGCTCGCCAGCACCTTGCCCAGCGCCATCGATCCGTCAGGACTCATCCCGACGAGCGCCGCAGGGGGCAGGCTTTCGCTAGCGGTATCGGAGATCGCGCGGATCGCCGCAAAGGGCAGGTGGTGGCGCGCGGCGACGCGGGCTGCGACGTGCGTTTCCAGATCAACCGCGAGCGCGCCGGTGGCGGCGTGGAGCGCGGCTTTCTCTGCGACGGTGGCGGCGATGTGATCCTGACCGATGATCGTGCCGATATGGGCGGAGGGGAGGGCGGCCTTCAGGCGTTCCCCCCAATTCTCAAAACCGTTCGTGTCGAGCGAAGGCTCTGTCGAGCGCAGGCGAGACATCGAGACACCCGGGGCATCGCCGGAGGCCCGTCCCTCGACTGCGCTCGGGACGAACGGGGGGAGGTGAAGCACCAAGTCTCCGGCCAGCAGCGTCGGATCGAGTGCGCCGGCGATGCCGCAGGAAAGGATCATAGTCGCTTCGGCAGCGCGGGCTTCGAGTGCTGCCTCCAGCCGTGCAGCATCACCACCGCCCGGTGCGCAGAAGATATTGCGCCCACTCAGCAGCTTCGCTTCGCGCACCAGCCCGCAGGCGATGAGGATCATTCGATCGGTCCCAAATCCCAACCGTCACCCCGGCCTTGAGCCGGTGGACAGCTTCTTCTTGCGACGGCGAAAGGCAACGGGACCCCGGCTCAATGCCGGGGTGACGATGGAGGAGGGAGCAGCCGCCCTCACATCCCCCACGCCACATCGCGCGCGTTCGACCGCTTCAAGTTGCGATACCGCGCCACCGCCCAGAGCGGGAAATATTTCGGATAGCCGTGGTAGCGCAGGTAGAACACGCGCGGGAAGCCGCCGCCGGTATAATGTTCCTGCCCCCACAGCCCGTCTTCATCCTGATGCGCGACGAGCCACGCCACGCCGCGATCGACTGCTGCCGTGTCGACCCGGCCTGCCGCCATCAGCGCGAGCAGCGCCCACGCCGTTTGCGACGCAGTTGAAGGCGCCGGCTCGTAGCCCGCATAATCGAGCTTGTAGCTGTCGCAATCCTCGCCCCAGCCGCCATCGGGATTCTGGATTTCCTCCAGCCAGTCCGCCGCGCGGGCGATGCTCGGATGGTCGCCGCCCAGACCCGCCGCGTTAAGCGCGCACAGCACCGACCAGGTGCCGTAGATGTAATTCACCCCCCAGCGGCCGAACCAGCTGCCGTCCGCCATCTGCTCCTTGGCGAGATACTGGATCGCCGCCTGCATCCGCGGGCTCTCCAGTGGCTCGCCGCGCTGGGCGAGCATCGAGATGCAGCGCGCGGTCACGTCGGCGGTCGGCGGGTCGAGCAGCGCGCCGTGATCGGCAAAGGGGATGTTGTTCAGATAATCATAGGTGTTGTCGGCGTCGAACGCGCCCCAGCCGCCGTTTTTCGATTGCAGCCCGACGGTCCATTCGATGCCGCGATCGATAGCCTGATCATAACCGCCAGCGAGCGCGAGCTTGTCCTTGGCCCGGTCCATCGCCATCACGACGACGGCGGTATCGTCGAGATCGGGATAATGATCGTTGCGATACTGGAAAGCCCAGCCGCCCGGGCGCACACCCGGCTTTTCCTCGGCCCAGTCGCCCGCCACGTCGAGCACCTGCAGCGGCTTGAGCCATTCGAGCCCGGCGCGCGCGCGCGCCTCATTCTCCTCGCCGCCCGCTTCCAGCATCGCGTGCGCGGCGAGCGCGGTATCCCACACGGGGGAGACGCAAGGCTGGCAATAAGCCTCGTCATCCTTCACCACGAGCAGCTTTTCGACCGACTTGCGCGCGATCGCGCGGTGCGGGTGATCCTCGGGATAGCCCAGGCAATCGAACATCATCACGCTGTTCGCCATCGCCGGATAGATCGCGCCGAGCCCGTCCTCGCCGTTCAGCCGCTCGACGACAAACTCGACGCATTTCCTGATCGCGCGCTCGCGGCTGCCCTTGGGCCACACCGGCTCGGCTGCCTTCAGCACCTTGTCGATCGCGCCGAAGAAGAGCTGCCAATGGCGCTTGGCGCCCGCGACGTTGCTCTTCAGCGGCGCCGCCTTGACGGTGTAAAGCTCGTCCACCCGCACCCCGCGCGGGTTCTTGGCGATGGGCTTCTTCACGCCCAGCACCAGCAGCGGGACGATCACCGTACGCGCCCAATAGCTCATCTTGGAGAGATGCACCGGGAACCAGCGCGGCAGCAGGATCAGCTCGGCGGGCATTGTCGGCACCACATTCCACGATCCGGCGCCATAGAGCGCGAGCTGGATGCGGGTGAAGACGTTCACTGCCGCCGCCCCGCCCGCGCGGTGGATCGCGGCGCGCGCGCGGGCCATGTGCGGCGCGTCCGGGTCATCGCCGATCATCTTCAGCGCGAAATAGGCTTTCACGCTGGCGGAGATGTCGAAGGCACCGGCGTGGAACAGGCCCCAGCCGTCATGCTCGGCGGACTGGATACGGCGCAGATAGCGGCCGATCTTGGCTTCGAGCTCAAGATCGTCGGGCTCGCCGAGATAATGGCGCAGCAGGATATATTCGGCCGGGATAGTGCAGTCTGCCTCCAGCTCGAACACCCAATGGCCATCTTCGCGCTGCACGTCGCGGAGAGCCGCAGCCGCCCGGGCGGTGGCGGCATCGGCGGCGGCAATCAGGTCCGGTCGAGTTTCAGCGACAGTCAGCATGAGTCGAAATGCGTTCTCTTGTTGATCCCCAGCCGTGCCGCTTCCCGGGGACGGGGGCGGCGACGGTTACACCGCCTTTAGTCTAGGCCGATCGATTGTGCCAATTTTGCGGCAGTCACGCCGGAACGAATCGCGCCTTCGATCGTTGCGGGCAGCCCGGTCTGGGTCCAGTCGCCCGCGAGGAACAAGTTGCGATACTGAGTCGTCGCGCCGGGGCGCAGCGCATCCTGCTCGGGTGTGGCGGCGAACGTCGCGCGCTTTTCCTTGACGATCTGCCAAGGCGGCAGCGCAGGCGGCAGGTCGTGGATGGCGGCAATCTCCGCCCAGAAAATGCGCGCGAGCCTCTCGCGGTCGGTATCGACCAGCCGGTCGGCGCCGCTGACCGTGACCGAGATCCGGTCCTCGAAGGCAAAGATCCATTCGGCCGTCCCGCCGATCACCCCGATCATCGAAGGCGTGCCCGCAGGCGGGGCATAGGCGAAATGCGCGTTCACGATCGCGCGGAATTCGGTCGGCGCCCGCAGTCCGGGCAGCAGGTCCTGTGCGACCCACGGCGGCACGGCGAGAATGACTGACCCATGGACCGGCTCGATGCCGCTGCCGAAATCGAGCCCGGTCACGCGGTCGCCTTCGGTTGCGAGCGCGCGCAGCCGGGTGCCGGTCGCCAGCCTGCCGCCGCGCAATGCCAGCCAGGCCAGCGCGGGCTCGACGAAAGCGGCGGCAAGCGTCGGCTCGGCGATGCGCGGCGCGCTCGCCCGGCCGCCGCGCGCGAGCGATCCCTGGATCACGGCAGCCGCCAGTCGCGCCGATCCTTCGCGCGGATCGGTGTTGAGCGCCGACAGCAGCACCGGGTCGATCAGGCGCCGCCCTAGCTGTCCGGAAAGGCTGATGCGGTCCACTACCCGGTCGGATTTCCGGCCAACCAGCAGGCGCCCCAGTGCGGCATATGCGGCGATGCCGGTGCCGGGTACCCGGCGGCTTGCGGAGAACAGCCACCAAGGCAGCGGTCCGTCATTGGGCCGGATCGTCCAGCGTGCGCCATCGGTCAGGTCAACCCATTCGAAGGCCGCGCTCGCCGGGCCGACGACCCGGTCGCTCGCGCCGATCGTCTCCAGATAGCGCGCGACCGCCTGATTGCCCGCCAGCACCAGATGATTGCCATTGTCGATCACGCGCCCCAGCTGCGGGTCGTGATAGCTGCGGCACCGCCCGCCAGCCTGCGCCGCGCTATCGGCAAGTTCGACCTTCCAGCCGTCGCGGGCGAGTTCGACCGCCGCCGACAGCCCCGCCATGCCCGCGCCGATGATCGTCGCGCGTCGACTCAACGCAGCAGCCACAGCCTTGCGACGGTGAACAGCAGCGCCGCCTTGTTGACCTTGATCCGATGGCGCGGCGGCGCCCAGCCGACTTCTTCCATCCGCGTCAGGATCTTCTCATACACCGCGCCCATCAGCCGCGGCGCAATCAGATGCCCCTTTGGCCGCCGCTTCAGGATCGCATGAGCGGCGGCATAATGATCGTGCGCCAGCTTCGCGAGATCGCGCGCCGGCTTGTCGAGATTGGGGTCGGCGGCGACGGCTTGGGGACTCGAAAGGTCAACGCCTGCCTGCTCGAGATGCTCGCGCGCCAGATAGACACGACCGATCGCGGCATCCTCATCGATGTCGCGCAGGATGTTGGTGAACTGCAGCGCGCGGCCGAGGTGATGGGCAAGCTTGATGCCCTCATCATCCTCCATTCCGAAGATCTTGACCGACAGCCGCCCGACCGCCGAGGCGACCCGGTCGCAGTAGAGATCGAGCGTCGCGAACTCGGGCCAGCGGACGTCGCTCGCCACGTCCATCGCCATGCCGTCGATCACGGCGTGAAAATCGGCCTTGTCGAGGTGGAAGTGGCGCACGGCTTCGGCAACCAGGTCAGCGCGGCCCGGCTGCTGGCCGTCGTAGAGCGCGTCGATGTCGTGGCGCCACGCGTCCAGTGCGGCGGCGCGGCTGGCGCGGTCGCCCTGTTGGTCGTCGGCGATGTCATCGACCGCGCGGCAGAAGGCATAAACCGCGTACATCGCTTCGCGCTCGGCCTTGGGCAGCACGCGCATCCCGGCATAGAAGCTGCTGCCCGACACCTGCGCCTGCAGCGCGGCGGGGGTGTTCTTGGGATTCATGCGACCAGCCGCCGGATCGCAGCCCAGGCGGCAAGCCCCGCCATTTCGGCCTTGCCGTGGTGGACGCGCTCGCTGAGCGGATCGTGGGTGATCAGCCGCTGCGTCAGGCTTTCGGCGAGCCGCTGGATCACCGCGACCTCGACTGCGAGCCTTTTTTCGCGGATCATCGCCGAAAACGCCGCCGACTGCACCAGCAGCCCCTGTGTCCGGCGGGCGAGCGCGACGATCACCGATCGCAGCGTGGGGCTGGCCTGGGCGGCGCCGAGATCCTCGATGCGTGCCCCGGCCGCGTCGAGCATGCCGGTCGGGATATAGACCCGGTCGATCGCGCGGTAATCCTTCCCGCAATCCTGCAAATGGTTGATCACCTGCAGCGCGGCGCACAGCGCATCGGACGCCGGCCAGGTCGCGGGGTCTTCGCCGTGGACGTCGAGCACATAGCGCCCGACGGGGGCCGCCGAATAGCGGCAATAATCCATCAGATCGTCCCAGCTCGCATAGCGGCTGACCGTGCAGTCTCGCTCGAACGCGGTCAGCAGGTCGAGCCCGTGCTGGGGCGTGAGGGCGTGCCGGTCGAGCACGGCGCGCAACGCCTTGGCCTCTGGATTGGCGTCGCTTGTCCCCGCCAGCGTCGCACGCATCGCGCCGAGCAGCGCAAGCTTCTCGTCGGCGCCGGCCGCCGCATTGTCGGCGACGTCATCGGCGGCACGCGCGAAGTGATAGAAGGCCATCACCGGCGCGCGGTGCTCGCGCTTCAACAGGAACGAGGCGACCGGGAAATTCTCGTCCCGGTGCCCCTTGCCCGATGCGAGCGCGGCGGCTTCGGCAGTGATCGCGGTCATGCGCCGATCGCCGCCTGTGCGCGGCCCTTCCACATGCCGCCACGCCCGCGCCAGTGCGCCCACGCCGACGCGAAGGTCTGGGCGGCGTAAAACAGCGCAATCGCGGGCAGCGCGACGCCCCACAGCGGCGAGCGGTGATAGAAGCGCAGCATCGGTTGGAAGGCGATCGTCATCAACACCCACGCGGCAAGCCCAAGCCCGCGCGCATAGCCTTCGCCGAACAGGGTGAGCAAGACCGGCGCTGCGTAAATTAACGCCAACCCGACCAGAGTGCCGGCCAGCAGCACCGGTGAATAGCGTAGTTGCGCATAGGCCGAGCGCGCAATCATCGCGCCGACCGAGCCCCAGGTTTCATAACGGCGGATGCTGACCGACCGGTCGGTGAGGCCCAGCCACACGCGTCCCTGCCGCTTCATCATCGCGCCGAACGCGCAATCGTCGATCAGCGCGTTGCACACGGCCGCAATTCCCCCGGCGGCTTCGAGCGCGTCGCGCCGCGCGAGCATGCACCCGCCTGCCGCGCCGCCGATACCGGTCGCGCGGTTCACCGCCGCGAACGGATAGAGCATCGCGAAGAACCAGACGAACGCCGGGATCAGCGCGCGCTCGGCAAGGCTTTCGCAGCGCAGCCGTGCCATCAGGGTCACCAGCACGCGGTCCTCGCCGACCGCGCGGGTGACGAGTGTCGCCAGCGTGTCGGGCGCATGCGCGATGTCGGCATCGGTCAGCCAGAGGTAATCGGGCGCGCCCGCTGCGGCGATGCCCTGGTGGACCGCCCATAGTTTGCCGGTCCAGCCGGGGGCGAGCGGAGCACCGTCCAGCACCGTCAGCCGGTCCGACTCGCCCGCCGCTGCGCGCGCTATCCCGGCCGTGCCGTCGCTCGAATTGTCATCGACCAGCACGACGCGGAATTCGCCCGCATAATCCTGCGCTATCAGGCTGCCGATCGACCTCGCGATCACCTCGGCTTCGTCGCGTGCGGGCACCACCGCGACCACCGACGGCCATCGGACGGGCAGCGGCGGCAAAGCGCGTGTGTCGCGCTCGCGGGTCAGCCAGAAGCCGTCGCGCGCGAACACCAGCACCAGCCAGACGGCGAGCGCGATCCCGCCGACCCAGATCATGCGATCCGCCCGTTGATGCGGAACCAGTCGACCGCATCGCGCAACGCCTCGGCATAGGGCCGCGCGTGGTAGCCAAGCTCAGCCTCGGCCCTTGCCGATGAAAAATACATGTTGTGCGCGGCCATTTTCAGCGAATCGACCGTCAGGAACGGGTCAGACTTGCCGGTCAGCCGGCACCAGGCTTCGTTCGCATAGGCGAGCGGAAAGAGCGGCGCGCGCGGGATCACGACCGACGGCGGCTTGCGCCCGGTAATCCGCGCGATTTCGCCGAGCATCGCGCCCAGCGAGACGTCCTGCCCGCCGAGAATGTATCGCTCGCCGATCCGCCCCTTTTCAAGCGCGAGCAGATGCCCCGCCGCGACATCGTCGACATGGACAAGGTTCAGGCCGCTTTCGACATAGGCTGGCATCCGGCCATTGGCGGCCTCGACCACGATGCGGCCGGTCGGCGTCGGCTTCACGTCGCGCGGGCCGATCGGGGTCGAGGGATTGACGATCACCACTGGCAGGCCGTCGGCGGCCATTGCCTCGACCAGCCGCTCGGCGACCACCTTGGATCTTTTGTAGGCGCCGACCGCCTGTTCGGGCGTGGCGGCGCGCGTTTCGTCGGCGGCGCCGCCGTCGAGCGGCTTCAGCGTCGCGACGCTCGAGGTGTAGACGATGCGCTCGACCCCCGCCGCGCGCGCGGCATTCATCACCGCCTGCGTGCCGGCGCGGTTGTTGCGGACGATCTCCTCGGGGTCGGGCGCCCAGATCCGGTAGTCGGCGGCCACGTGAAACAGATAGCGCACGCCTTCGGCCGCTCGCCGCACTGATGCTTCGTCGCGAAGATCGCCCTCGGCGAGCTCGGCATCGAGTCCGGCGATATTGGTACGGTCGCTAGTCGCGCGCACCAGCAGCCGCAATCGCGCGCCCTGTGCCGCCAGCGCACGCGCGACGGCCGCGCCGACAAAGCCGCTCGCCCCGGTCACCAGGCATTTCTCGCCGCTAAAATTCATTATTGCTCCAAATAAGGCTTTCTACACACTAGCCACGCGGCGCGCTTCGTGGAAAGTTGCCGGTGGGGAGGGGCTTGGAGACAAGCCCATATGTCGACGTTTGCGATTCTGCTGCTGGGCATGGCAGCCATCGGCACGCTGTTCAACCTCGCTGCGGCGGCGCTGGTGCGCCCCGTCCGGGCGATGCGGGTCCGTGACCAGTGGCCCTCGGTCACGGTGCTGAAGCCGCTCCACGGCATGGAGCCCGAGCTCGAGGACAATCTCGAGACCGTTTTCACGCAAGCCTATCCCGGTCCGGTGCAAATTGTGTTCGGCACGTCGAGCGCAAGCGATCCGGCGATCGCGCTGGCCGCGCAGGTGGCCGATCGCCACCCCGAGGCCATGGTCGCCCGGATCAGCAGCGCGCGGATGATCGGCGCCAACAAGAAACTTTGCAATCTCAGCAATATGGCCGATCTGCAAGCCCATGACATCGTGGTGATTGCCGACAGCGATGTCGCCTGGTCGCCCGATACGCTCGCCCGGGTGGTCGACGCGCTCGAACGCCCCGGCGTCGGGCTGGTCAGCTGTCGCCATGTCGGGCGCGGCGACGCCGGTTTCTGGTCACGGGTCGCGGCGATGGATATCGCCTATCGCTTCATGCCGAGCGTGATCCTCGGTCGCGCAGCCGGGCTGGCGCAGCCGGCGCTTGGACCGACGATGGCGCTGCGGGCCGACACGCTCCGGCGCATCGGCGGATTCCCGGCGTTCGTCGATCTGCTGGCCGATGATTACGAGATCGGCCGCGCGGTCCGCGCGCTCGGGCTGAAGACCGAGCTGTCGGACTTCTTCATCGTCCAGGGGTGTAGCGAAGCGACGCTCGGCGCGCTGTTCAGCCATGAGCTGCGCTGGTCGCTCACGGTCTTTCGAATCGATCCGTTCGGCTTTGCCGGCAGCCTGCTGACGCATGCGGTGCCGCTTGCGCTGCTGGCGGTGCTGGCATCGGCCGCCGATCCCGCCGCCGTCGCCTGGCTCGCGCTTGCCTTTGCGTCGCGGCTGGTCGTCAAGCTGCGGATGGACCGGGCGACCGGGCTGGCCAGTGGTCCGGCGATCCTGCTGCCCTTGCGCGACCTGCTGTCATGGGCGATATTCTGCGCCACCTTCTTCATCGACAAAGTCGATTGGCGCGGCAGCCAATTCCGGGTAACGCGCGACGGACGATTACAGCTGCAATAGGGTTACGATCTCCATGGTGATGCGCACGCTTTTCCTCCAGGCCCCGTCGTTCGACGGTTTCGACGGCGGCGCGGGGTCGCGCTATCAGGCGCGGCGCGAGATCAAATCCTTCTGGTATCCGACCTGGCTGGCGCAGCCCGCCGCGCTGGTCGAGGGATCGAAGCTGATCGACGCGCCCGCGCACGATCTGACGTTCGACGACATCAAGCACCACGCGACCGAGCGCGACCTGGTCATCATCCATACCTCCACCCCCGGCTTCAAGCAGGACGTCAAGGTGGCTGGGATGCTGAAGGAGCTGAACCCGAATCTGAAGGTCGGCTTCATCGGCGCAACCGTCGCGGTCGATGCCGCCTGGGCGATGGCAAACGCGCCGACGGTCGATTTCGTCGCCCGCAACGAATTCGACTTCACCATTCTCGATGTCGCGCAGGACAAGCCGCTCGCCGACATCAAGGGCATCAGCTTCCGCAATTCGGAAGGCGTCGTGATCCATAACGAGGATCGCGAAGTGCTGATGGACATGGACCAGCTGCCGTTCGTTTCGCCGATCTACAAGCGCGACCTGGTGATGGAGAACTACTTCATCGGCTATCTGAAGCACCCCTATGTCAGCTTCTACACGGGCCGCGGCTGCAAGAGCCGTTGCACTTTCTGCCTGTGGCCGCAGACGGTCGGCGGGCATAACTATCGCACGCGTTCGGTCGGCCATGTGATCGAAGAAGTGAAGTACGTGCTGAAGGCGTTCCCGCAGATGCAGGAGCTGTTCTTCGACGACGACACGCTCACCGACAACCGCCCGCGCGTCGAGGAACTCGCGCGCGAACTCGGCAAGCTCGGCGTCACCTGGTCGTGCAACGCCAAGGCGAATGTGCCTTACGAAACGCTGAAGATCATGCGCGACAACGGCCTGCGGCTGCTGCTCGTCGGCTATGAAAGCGGCAACCAGCAGATCCTGCACAACATCAAGAAGGGCCTGCGGATCGAAGTCGCCAAGCAATTCGCCAAGGATTGCCGCGCGCTCGGCATCAAGATCCACGGCACCTTCATCATGGGTCTGCCGGGCGAGACCAAGGACACGATCCAGGAAACGATTCGCTACGCCAAGGAAGTCAATCCGCACACGATTCAGGTGTCGCTCGCGGCGCCCTATCCGGGCACCTTCCTGTACAAGCAGGCGATCGAGAACGGCTGGTTCGACGGCACCGATCACCTCGTTGCCGATGGCGGCGGGCAGATCGCGCAGCTGACCTATCCGCATCTGGCGAGCGACGAGATCTTCGAGGCGGTCGCCGAATTCTACAAGAAATTCTATTTCCGCCCGTCGAAGGTCGGTGCGATTGTCGCCGAAATGGCAACCAGCCCGCAGATGATGAAGCGCCGCCTGCGTGAGGGCGTGGAATTCTTCGACTTCCTGAAGAACCGCAACACCGAAGCGGCCTGAGGCGGGTTCAGGCGGCGGTCGTGCGCCGCTCGCCGCCCTCGAACCGGTACCAGAACCAGAAGCCCGGCAGGCCGATCGCGACATCGGCGATGCGCTTGATCAGCGACAGCGCCAGCGCGGCGTCGGCCGGGATGCCGAATCCGGCGCACAGCAGCACGAACGCGCCTTCCTGCACACCGATTGCCCCGGGCACCGCAAAGGCGGCGCCGCGCACCGCCTGGCCGATGCTTTCGATCACCAGCGCCTCGGCGAGCGTCACCGGATGGCCCATGAAACCGAAGATGACATAGACTTCGAGGCAGCCGACCACCCACGCCGCGAGATGCGTGACCCAGCTCACCAGCATCGCCTGCCCCCGTGCGCGGATGCGCGCCAACGCCGCGTAAAAGGCGTCGGTCGCGGCGAAGGCCGACCATTCCGCGCCGCCCGCCAGCTTCTTCAGCGCCGCCACCAGCAGCGTGCCGAACCCCAGCCGCTGGATGAAGTAAAAGGCCAGCAGCAGCGGCACCGCGATCAGCAGACCGGTAATCACTGTGCGGATGATCGACGGATCGGCGCCCAGTTGCAGCAGCAGCAGCGTGCCGCCCAGCGTGAAGACGAATTGCGATACCACCTGCAGGAACAGATCGACCACCACGCCCGCCGCCGCCATCGGCGCGGTCAGCCCGCAAAAGGTCATCAGCCGCGCCGCGACGATATCGCCGCCGATCTGCGTCGTCGGCAGCAGCGTGTTGACGGTATCGCGGACAATCCGGATTGCCGCGCTCTGGTGGAACTTCGGCCGCTGGTCGCGCGGCATGATCACCCATGACGAATAGGCGAGCATCATCGTCAGCGCGTAGCGCACCAGTATGGCGAGCAGGATACCCCAGCCGACCAGCGCCACTGCCCGCGCGACGTCGCCCAGCCGGATGCCCGACCAGACCAGACCCGCGATCGCCACGGCGAGCACCGTGCCGACAATCAGGAAGCGTTTCATATTGCTAGACAAAATAGATCGACTTGCGCTGTCGGAACCGATTGGTTGCGGATCGCAACTCCCTTGGGCTACGAGAGCGGCGGGGTCAATCGGATCGAGGTCGCCCTTTGCAACATCAAGGGCGGGATGGGGAGGGCCATCCAGCCGACCGATCAACGGACAAACTACCGGGACATGAAGGCATGACGAACGAACTGGGCGCAATCGAACGGACCACGATCGATGGCGACCCCATCACTAGCGACGCGGCGGCGCCTGCGGCGGCCGCGACCGGCCCGGTCTTGTCCTACAATGAATGGGACCCGCTCGAGGAAGTTATCGTCGGGCGGCTCGAAGGATCGGTGGTGCCGTCGGTGCACGTCACCGTCACCTATAACCTGCCGCCGCTGATCTCGCGTCTCTATCGGCTGGCGGCGGGGATGAAATATCCCAAATGGCTGGTCAACAAGGCGCAAGCCGAGCTCGACGGCTTCATCGCCATCCTGGAAGGTGAGGGGATCAAGGTCCGCCGCCCCGACATCATCAACCACCGCAAGAAGTTCGTGACGCCCGAGTTCAGCTCGCGCGGCTTCTGCGTCGCCTGCCCGCGCGACGGATTCATGGTCGTCGGCGACGAGATCATCGAAACGCCGATGTGCTGGCCGACGCGCTATTTCGAAGGCAATGCGTACCGCTCGCTGTTCAAGGAATATTTCAACGGCGGCGCACGCTGGACCTCGGCCCCGCGCCCGCAGCTGAGCGACGAGCTGTACGACTATAATTACCAGCTGCCGACCGGACCCGGCACGCCCGAAAAATACGTCATCAGCGAATTCGAACCCGTGTTCGACGCCGCCGATTTCGTGCGCTGCGGGCGTGACATCTTCGTCACCCGGTCGAACGTCACCAATCTCGCCGGCATCAACTGGCTGCGGCGGCATCTCGGCAGCGAGTACACGATCCATGAGCTGCCGAGCATCTGCAAACAGCCGATGCACATCGATTCGACCTTCATGCCGCTCGCGCCGGGCAAGGTGCTGGTCAATCCCGACTATCTCGATCTCGACCGGCTGCCGCCGATCCTGAAGAAATGGGATATCCTGGTCGCGCCCCGGCCCGACCCGATCGACAACATCATTGCCAAGATGTCGATGTGCAGCCCGTGGACCAGCATCAACGTGCTGTCGCTCACCGACAAGAAAGTCGTCGTCGAGCGCCAGCAGCCGACGCTGATCAAGGCGCTGAAGGACTGGGGCTTCGATCCGATCCCGTGCGATTTCTTCAGCTACGGCCCGTTCGGCGGCGCCTTCCATTGCGCAACGCTCGACGTGCGGCGGCGGGGGACGCTTGAGAGCTATTTCTAGGCGCGCGACCCCGACGCGCTATTGATCGCGCTGCGGCAAGCCGTCGGCAATCGCATAGTAATCGCCCTTGTCGGCGACGAAGATGTGCCTTTCGAGGGCGGTGGCGCTCGGCGTATCGATCGCGCCCATCGCCACGTCGAGGCGCCCGCTGCCAACAGCTTCCCAGAACAGGAACGATCCGCAGATCGAGCAAAAGCCGCGCCGCGCCTTTTCGGACGATCGGTACCAGCTGAGCATGTCGTCGCCCTCGATCGTCACCGCATCGCGCGCCACGTCGCTCGCGGCCCAATAATGGCCCGATTGCTTGCGGCATTGGCTGCAATGGCAGGCGGCGGGCGGGGTCAGCGGACCATCGACCGAAAAGCGCACCGCGCCGCATAGGCACGATCCGCGCGCGGGGGCGTCGGGCGCGCTCACCCTCGCTCGCGCTCATGATGGCGGATCACTTCGTCGATGATGAAGCGCAGGAATTTCTCGCTGAATTCGGGGTCGAGCTCGGCTTCGGCGGCGAGGCGGCGGAGCCGAGTGATCTGGGTCGCTTCGCGCGCGGGGTCGGCAGGCGGCAGGTCGTGGCTCGCTTTGTAGCGGCCGACCGCCTGCGTCACCTTGAAGCGTTCGGCGAGCAGATGGATCAGCGCGGCGTCGATATTGTCGATGCTCTTGCGATAGCCCGTCAGCGTCTCGTCCGTCATCGCTACCCTTCCGCCCCGTCTCCGCCCGCCGCCTTTTTGCGCAGCCACGTCGCAGCGCGCAAGCCCGCCCCTTGCCTTTGTCTCGGCAACGCGCCAGATGCGCCGCAGCATGACCGCGACCATCCATCGCCTTCCCCAGCATCAGCCGTCGCTCGAACCGATGATGGCGCTCGTCGCGGGTGATCTCAATTTGGTCAATGCGGTGATTCTCGACCGGATGCAGTCGCAGATCCCGCTGATTCCCGAACTCGCCGGGCATCTGATTGCGGGCGGGGGCAAGCGGATGCGGCCGATGCTCACGCTCGCGAGCGCGCGGCTGATCGGCTATGCGGGCACGCGGCACCACAAGCTGGCGGCAGCAGTCGAATTCATCCACACCGCGACTCTGCTCCACGACGACGTCGTCGATGGCAGCGACCTGCGCCGCGGCCGGCGCACCGCCAACACCATCTGGGGCAATCCGGCGACGGTGCTGGTCGGCGATTTCCTGTTCAGCCGCTCGTTCGAGCTGATGGTCGAGGATGGCAGCCAGAAAGTGCTGAAGATCCTGAGCGCGGCCAGTGCGGTGATCGCCGAAGGCGAAGTCAACCAGCTCACCGCCGCGCGCAAAGTCGATCTGGGCGAGGAGCGCTATCTCGACATCATCGGCGCGAAGACCGCCGCACTGTTTGCCGCTGCCTGCCGGATCGCCGCCGTCGTCGCCGAACGGGGCGAGGCCGAGGAACTCGCGCTCGACGCCTATGGCCGCAATCTCGGCATCGCCTTCCAGCTGGTCGACGACGCGATCGATTATGTGTCGGATGCCGGCACGATGGGCAAGGACCGTGGCGACGATTTCCGCGAAGGCAAGGTGACGCTGCCCGTCATCCTCGCCTATGCGCGCGGGAGTGCCGAGGATCGCCGCTTCTGGAAGGACGCGGTCGAGGGGCGGCGCGACAGCGATGCCGATCTGGCGCACGCGGTCGAGCTGGTACGGGCGACCCGCGCGATCGACGATACGCTCGCCCGCGCGCGCCATTACGGCCAGCGAGCGATCGACGCACTCGGCCCGTTCGGCGCCAGCGAAGCCAAGACCGCGATGGTGCAGGCAGTCGAATTCGCGGTCGCGCGCGCTTATTGACGCGGTCGCGACAACCGGCCGCCGCGCAATTGTTGAGCATCGCTAATCGTTGTAACGCGCGACTGAACCCGTAACACGGGGCAGAGGATCGTCGCCACCGAGCGACGCCGGACGATTGGTCGCGCTCGGGGGACAGATGCTCAGATATTTCCGCGAATCGATTATCTTCACGCTGATCTGCGGCGCGATTGCTGCGTGGCTCGGCTGGTCGGCCACGCAGTCGATGATGGGCACGATCGGCGTGTTGTGGATCGTTGCCGTGCTCGGCGTACTCGAACTGTCGCTGTCGTTCGACAATGCCGTCGTCAATGCGACCGTGCTGCGCGAGATGTCGCCGGTCTGGCAACGCCGCTTCCTCACCTGGGGCATCCTGATCGCGGTGTTCGGGATGCGGATCGTGTTCCCGCTGGCGATCGTCGCGATCGCGGCGAAGCTTGGGCCGGTCGAGGCGGTGACGCTCGCGATGACCGATCCGGTGGCCTATGAACGCATCATCACCGGCGCGCATGTCGCGATTTCGGGATTCGGCGGCGCGTTTCTGGCGATGGTCGGGCTCGCCTTCTTCTTCGACGAATGCAAGGATGTGCATTGGATCGGCGTGGTCGAACGCCCGATCGCGCAGCTGTCGCGCATTTCGGGCATTGCGATCGGGATCGTACTGCTCGCGCTTTACGGCATCGCCCGGTCGCTGGCGCCGGGGGAGGCGATCACTTTCCTGGGTGCCGGCATCATCGGATTGCTTACCTATATCGCCGTCCACGCGATCGGGGCGCTGCTCGAACAGGGGACCGACGATGGCGGCGCCGCGCACAGCATGGCGCGATCGGGGCTGGCCGCGTTTCTCTATCTCGAAGTGCTCGACGCATCCTTCTCGCTCGACGGGGTGATCGGCGCGTTCGCGCTGTCGACCAATTTGTTCGTGATCGCGCTGGGCCTGGGCATCGGCGCGATGTTCGTTCGCTCGCTGACGGTGATGCTGGTCGATCGCGGCACGCTGACCGAGTATCGATTCCTCGAACATGGCGCCTTTTACGCGATCGTCGCGCTTGCGGTGATCATGCTGATTTCGGTGCGCGTCGAAGTGCCCGAAGCAGTGACCGGGTTGATCGGCGCGGGGCTGATCGGCCTTGCCTTCGTGGCGTCGCTGCGCGCCAATCGCGCGGATGATGACAGCGACGCTGTGGGTGCTTGAGCACTGCTCTGCCGTCGATTAGCCTGCAGCCAAGTGGCGGGGGCAATGCGATGGCTCGAATTTCGATTGTACTGGCGGCGAGTGCGGCCGCCTTTGTCTGCGGCGGCGCGGCCAAAGCGCCATTCAATGACACCTTGTCGATCCCGAAATACATCGCCCAGATCAGGCCGGCTAAGGCTGATCAGCGCGTCGCCTACGGCCCGGCCAAATCGCAATATGCCGATCTGTATCTGCCAAAGCGGGCGAAGGGCGCGGTGCCGGTCGTTATCCTGGTGCATGGGGGTTGCTGGAACGCCCAGATTCCGGCGGATACGATGGCCGGCAATGCCGCCGATCTGGCACGCGGCGGGGTCGCTGTCTGGAACATCGAATATCGCCGCATCGGTGAACCCGGCGGTGGTTACCCAGGGATGTATGAGGATGTAGGCGCCGCCTTCGACAAGTTGCGCGAGGTCGCCGTAGCCAACAATCTCGATCTCGGCCGGATCACAGTCGTCGGCCATTCGTCGGGCGGACACCTCGGCATGTGGGCGGCGGCGCGCGGCAAGCTGCCCGCCGGGCATCCGTGGCGGGGCGCTGATCCGCTGCCGGTACGCGCGGTGATCAATGTCGGGGGCGTCCCCGACATCCAGCATGCCGCCGATCTGTTGCCGATTGCCTGCTCGGGCGACCTCAAAATCGCGCAGATCGTCGGCGAAAAGAGCGCCGAACGTCCCGATCCCTTTGCCGATACCAGCGCCAACAAGCTGCTGCCGCTCGGCATCCGCACCCGTTCGATCATGGGCGAATTCGACGACATTGTGCCGCCCTATCTTGGCCTGTGGTGGCAGCGGTTTTCGACGCGCAAAGGCGATCTGGACAATGACACCACCACGATCAAGGGCGCTGGCCATTTCGATCTGGTCGCGGTGAGCGAGCCCGAATGGCAGCAGGTGCGCGCACTGATCCTGGCCGAGGCCAAGCGCTGAACCTTTGCTCTGCCGCTCGCGCGGGGTAGTGGCGTGAAGTGACCAACCTCCCCGTCCACGCCGTGCTACCCGATCTACTGGCGGCCCTGCGTGCGGGGTCCGGCGCGGTGCTGGTCGCGCCGCCGGGGGCGGGCAAGACGACGGCGGTTGCACCCGCGCTGCTGGCCGAGGATTGGTGCCGCGGCGAAGTCCTGCTGCTGTCGCCACGCCGCATCGCCGCGCGCGCTGCCGCCGAACGGATGGCGGGGCTGGCGGGCGAACCGGTCGGGCGCACCTATGGCTATGCGACGCGGATGGACAGCAAGCGCTCCGCCGCGACACGCGTGACCGTCATGACCGAGGGCATTTTCGTCAACCGCATCCAGGGCGATCCGGAGCTGGCGGGCGTGTCGGCGGTGCTGTTCGACGAGGTGCATGAGCGCAGCCTCGACAGCGATTTCGGGCTGGCGCTCGCGCTCGACGCGGCGGCGCTGCGGCCCGATCTGCGGCTGGTGGCGATGTCGGCGACGCTCGACGGTGCGCGCTTTGCGGCGCTGATGCGCGACGTCCCCGTCATCGAGAGCGAAGGTCGCACCCATCCGCTGACGCTGCGCTACCTTGGCCGCTCAAGCGAAGCGCGGATCGAGGACGAGATGGCCCGCGCGATCCGGCGCGCGCTGGGCGAGGCCGAGGGCGGGGTGCTCGCCTTTCTGCCCGGCGTGGCGGAGATCGAGCGGGTGGCGGAGCGGCTCGGCGATCTGCCCGGCGTCGTGCTGCACAAGCTCCATGGTACGCTGCCACCCGCCGAACAGCGCGCGGCGATCGCCCCGTCCGACACCCGCAAGCTGGTGCTGGCGACCTCGATCGCCGAAACCAGCCTGACGCTCGACGGCATCCGCATCGTCGTCGATTCAGGGCTGGCGCGCCGCCCGCGCTACGATCGTGCGGCCGGGATGACGCGGCTCGTCACCGAGCGCGCAAGCCAGGCGGCAGTGACGCAGCGCGCCGGACGCGCGGCACGGCAGGGGCCGGGCGTTGCTTACCGGCTGTGGGAGGAAGCCGCGACGGCGGGCCTGCCGCGGTTCGACCCGCCCGAAATCCTGGAGGCCGATCTGTCGGCGCTGACGCTCGACTGCGCGCGCTGGGGCGTCAGCGATCCGCGCCGCCTGCGCTGGGTCGACCCGCCGCCGGATGCGGCGGTGGCCGAGGCGCGGGCGCGGTTGCTGGCGCTCGGCGCGATCGACGGCGAGGGGCGGGTGACGCCGCACGGCGAAGCGGTCGCGAACGTGCCACTGCCGCCCCGGCTCGGCCATATGCTGATCGAAGGCGCGCGGCTGGGGCTGGGCGAGGTGGCAGCGGAAGTCGCGGTGCTGCTCGGCGAGCGCGGACTGGGCGGCAACGATCCCGATCTCGACGCACGGCTGAGCCGATGGCGGCGCGAGCGCGGGGGCAGGGCAGAGAGTGCACGGAAGCTGGCAGCGCGGTGGGCGCGTCTTGGCTCCCCTCCTGCTCACGGGAGGGGATTTAGGGGTGGGGACAACGACTCCGCAGGCGGCGCGGCCAAAGACGAGCGCCCACCCCCCGACCCCCTCCCGCAAGCGGGAGGGGGAGTTAGTATCTGCATTGCCCTCGCTTTCCCCGACCGCGTCGCGCGGCGTCGGGACGCTTCGGGCGAACAATGGGCTTCGGTCGGCGGGCGCGGGTTCAGGCTCGATCCCACCTCCAGCCTTGCCCGCGCCGAATGGCTCGCGGTGGCCGAGACGCAAGGGCTGGCGGCGGGTGCGCGCATTCTTGCCGCGGCACCGATCGACGCGGCAACTGTCGAAGCGCTGTTCGGCGACCGGATCGAAACCCGCCATCACGTCAGCTTCGATCCTGCGACCGGCGGCGTGCGGGCAGTGCGCGAGCGGCGGCTCGGCGCGATCCGGCTGAGCGCGGGGCCCGATGCCGGCGCCGACCCGCAAGCCATCGCCGCCGCGCTGCTCAATGGTCTGCGTTCCCACGGCCTCGACCTGCTGCCCTGGCCCGAGGCGGCGACGGCGCTCCGCCAGCGCGCCGCCTTCGCCGCCCAGCACGGCGCGCCCGATCTCGCGCTCGACGATGCCGCGCTGCTCGCGCGCGTCGACGAATGGCTGGTGCCGCTGCTGGAGGGTAAGCGCCGCCTCGACCAGGTCGATCCCGGCGCGCTTGACGATGCGCTCCGCAGTCTCATCGGCTGGGATGCGCTACAGGCGATCGACCGGCTCGCGCCACCGCGCTTCGCATCGCCCGCCGGCAGCAGCCACGCGATCGATTACACCGCCGAAGCGGGGCCGACGGTCGAGTTGCGTCCGCAGGCACTGTTCGGGCTGGCGACGCACCCGATGGTCGCGGGCGGGCGGGTGCCGCTGGTGTTAAGCCTCACCTCGCCCGCCGGGCGGCCGATCCAGACCACGCGCGATCTGCCCGGGTTCTGGGCGGGCAGCTGGGCTGCCGTCGCCAAGGAAATGCGCGGCCGCTATCCGCGCCATCCCTGGCCCGACGATCCGGCGAACGCCAATGCGACGCTCAGGACCAAAAATGCGGATGCGCGCGCGCAGGGCTTGCGGTAAAGTGCGGGGCATGACGATCGCACGCATTTACCAGCGCCCCAAGAACGCCATGCAATCGGGCCGCGCCCGCACGCAGCAATGGGTGCTTGAATTCGAGCCTGCCGAACCCAAACGCCCCGATCCGCTCACTGGCTGGGCCGGTTCGGGCGACACGCGCGACCAGGTTCGGCTGACGTTCCCGTCGGCGGAAGCCGCAATCGCCTACGCGACGCGCGAGGGCATCGATTACCACCTGATCCCGGCGCCCGAGCGCACGCTCAAGCTCCAGGCTTACGCGGATAACTTCCGCTAGCTTGTTAAGGCCAAAACGTTGATGCGGCCGGCTCGTCATTCCCGCGTAGGCGGGAATCCATAATGGCGGCCGTCCGGGAGTTTCAACAAGGCATGATGATCATGGATTCCCGCCTGCGCGGGAATGACGGGTGGCGTCGGTCATGGCGCGACCGCCGGTCGCCCCGGCTTGGCTTCAAACCCGCGGCAATTCCGGGTGCGCCTGTTCCGCCAGTCCTTCGATCGCGTCGAGCGACAGGTCCTGCGCTTCGATCATCGCGTGCAGCCGGTGCGCGGTGGCTTCCTGCTCGGCAATCGACGTGCCGGCGCCGGGGCTGTCGAGCGCGACCAGTTCGGTGATCACTCGCGGCGCCGGCGGCGCGATGCTGAAGGCGTCGCTGGTCGACAGGTTGGCGTTGATGCTAACTCGCTCTTCCCAGCGCGGCCCGCCCCACAGCACCGCATAATACATCAGCTTGGCCTGCACCGTGCCCACGCCCGAGGCGATCATGCCGTCGTAGAACACGCGGTGCGTTGCCTGCCAAGTCCGCGTGCGCTTGTCGCAGAACCAGTCGTGGATGATCGACGCGTTGCGGTATTTCCCCTCGAACGGGCCACCGATGATGCTCCAGAATCCCTTCGGAATCGATGCGCCATCGACCACTGCCCCCTTGGGGGCCGCCCAGCGGACATCGGCCGGATCGATGAAGACCAGGTCCGATTCGAGCCGGATGTTGCGCCCGTCGTCGAGCAGCGTGACCAGAAAATCGCCTTCGAACCGCGCCGTCATGCTTGCTACCCTCGCTGCCGGATGCGCCCGATCTTCCCATGCACGCCCAAGGTGCGCAAGCGGCGGTTGCCGTTCGCGGTGGGCAGCTTACCTAAAGGGTGTGACCAGCGCCGTGACTGCCCGAATCGCCGATGGTGTCCGCTGCATCGCGCCGGAGGATTGGGATGCGTGCGCGGGCACCGGCAATCCGTTCCTCAGCCATGCCTTCCTGTCGATTCTCGAGGAATCGGGCAGCGTCGGTCCACGCGCGGGGTGGCAGGCTGTGCCGATCGTCGTCGATGGCGCCGATGGTCGCCCCGCCGCGATCGCACCGGCCTATGCCAAGAGCCACAGCCAGGGCGAATATGTCTTCGATCATGCCTGGGCCGATGCCTGGGAACGGGCTGGCGGACGCTATTACCCCAAGTTGCAGGTGGCGGTGCCGTTCACACCGGTACCGGGCCCGCGCCTGCTGGTGCGCCCGGATGGAGAAGGCGCTACAGCCGCGTCCGCGCTGATCGCCGCGGTCGAAGCGGTGACCGACCAGCACCGGATGTCGAGTGCGCATGCGACCTTTGTCGTGCCGGAACAGGTGCCGCTGTTCGAAGGCGCCGGCTGGCTGATCCGCGCCGGCACACAGTTCCACTGGGCGAACCAGGGCTATGCCACCTTCGACGATTTCCTCGCCGCACTCGCCAGCCGCAAGCGCAAGGCGATCCGCAAGGAACGCGCCGCCGCTGTCGAGGGGCTGACGATCCGCCACGTCACCGGCCGCGACCTGACCGAAAGCCATTGGGACGCGTTCTGGGCCTTTTACCAGGACACCGGCAGCCGCAAATGGGGCCGCCCCTATCTGACGCGGTCGTTCTTCTCGCTCCTCGGCGAGCGGATGGGCGACCAGGTATTGCTGATGCTTGCCGAACGCGGCGGTCGGCCGATTGCGGGCGCGCTCAACCTGATCGGCGCCGACACGCTTTATGGCCGCTATTGGGGCTGCACCGAGGAAGTGCCCTTCCTCCATTTCGAGCTATGCTATTATCAGGCGATCGACGTGGCGATCGCGCGGCGGTTGAGTTTCGTCGAGGCGGGCGCGCAGGGCGAACACAAGCTCGCGCGCGGCTATGCGCCGGTCACGACCTGGTCGGCGCATTACCTGCCCGACCCGAATTTCCGCCGCGCGGTCGCCGATTTCCTGAAGCGCGAGCGCGAAGCGGTCGCCGCCGACCAGGAATATCTGGGCGCTATGACTCCGTTTCGGAAGGCGGCGGCGGGGTGATCAGGTCGCGCGTCAATTCAGGACCGGGCTTGCGGTGGTCGATCTTGAACAGCGCACTGGTGCCGTCGCGCCAGACCGGCACAAGCCCGGCTTCCAGCCGCTTTTCATAGGGCGGCGGGATGATCAGCCAGACATAGTCGAAGGCGTCGCGCGGGAAGCGGGCCAGACTCCGCCCGACCGGTCGCCACCATTCGCGCGGGCACTGCTGGTAGGTCACCAGCTGCGACGGGTCGTGCGAATAGCGCGCGGCCGGGCGATATTTGGTGGTCAGCAGCTGCGCGCCCGCCATCGACCATTGATCGTTCGAATAGGCCATTTTGCGTTCGAGCGCGAGCGCGGGCAGATGCTGCAACCGGCTCATGAACCATTCGCTGTGGCAGGTTTCGCCGACGAAGCTCACCAGCCGCGCGCCTTCGGGCAGATGGTCGAGCGCCTTCAGCTGGCGGTCATAGCTGTTGCTGTAGAGATAGAAGCTCGCGGTGTTGCCCGCGATCCGCACCAGGAAAAATGCAAGGCCGAGCGCCGCGACCGTCATCGTGCCGCGGATCGACAGCCCGGGCTTGGGCCGCAGCCCGATCATCGCGATCGCGATCATGAACGGGGCAAGCCGCATGTCGGCATAGGCCGATCCGAACACGATGCGCGGCAGCAGGATGAACACCGCCAGCAGGAACAGCGCCGACAGCAGCAGGTTGCGCGAATATTGGATGTTGGGATCGCGCACGCCCTTGAAGATGATCAGGTAGAGCACGGCGGTCGATGCGATGTCGAACGCCTGCCAGCGGTCGCGCAGCGGCATCGTCAGCCAGCTGATCTTGGCGCGCAGGTTGAACCAGTCGCCGGTCTGGCCCTTCACGTCCGCACCGCTGCGCCACACCACCATCAAGGCGATAGGCAGCGCGAGCGGCAGGCAGCCGACGCCGGCGCGCACCCACGCCCCCAGCCAGTGCGCCGCGCGCTCGCTCCAGCTGGTCGAGGTTTCGGGCAGGCGGTCGTGCTGGCGGATCATCTCCGCCGAAAACGCCATCACGCCCAGGAACCCCCAGCCGAAGGTGTGGCACACCCACAGCGCGCAGCTGAGCGGCACGAAGATCACCGCGCGCAAGGCGAAGCGGTTGTGCCGCGCCAGCCACAACCACAGCCCGAACAGGTTGAGCGCCAGCGCCATCGAAAGCGCGAAATTGACGAAGCCGAAATGCAGCGGAAAGCTGTAGGCGAGCGGCAGCGCGAACAGCGCGGTCGCAGGTACCCGGCCGTGGACTTCGCGCGCGATCCACAACAGCCCGGTGACAGTCAGCACCGGGATGGCGATCACCAGCAGCTTGACGCTCAGCTCCAGTCCGAAGATCGGCGCGAGCGGGATGATCAGCAGGTCGAAACCGAGATTGCCGATCAGCGACCATTTGAAATCATACCAGTCGAGCAGCCACGGCGCCTGATCGCCCGACAATTGCACGCGGTAGCGGCCCATGTGCCCCGGCAGGTCGACCAGCGGCGGAATCGTCGGCCATAGCAGCGGGATAGCCGCAATCGCCGCCATCGCGACGACGAACCAGCGCGTCTGCCACCAGTGGATTTTGCCCTCCATCCGTGCGCTCTAGTCCGCCGCGGGCACTTCCCGCAAGCGGGCTGCGACGCGCCACAGCTTCGCCCCCGATGCGGTGGCGACGGGCGTGAGCCAGCGCGGCGCCCGATCGGCGCGAAGCCGGGTCAGCAGGCGGCGCGGGTCATTGGCGAGCGGTCGGTCGAGCTCGGCGAAATCACCGGGGCACAGCAGGACATAATCGACGCGCCAGCGCGCCGCGATGGCCTGCGCGGCCTCGGGGGTGCCAAGGAAGAATCGATACATCGCGGCATTGCCGGCATTGTTGCGGTGATAAGGGGCGGCGATCATCCGGTGCGGCCCGGCGGCAATCGCATAGGCCCCGACGTCGATCGGCGCCATCACCGTGCCGGCCGGGAGCGCGGCCAGCGCGGCTTGCGGGTCGCATGCGGCGCTTGCAGTGCCGGTCGAGGCAAAGGCCTGGGCTGCGATCGGGTACATCATCCCGGCCGAGCCCAGCCATGCACCCGCCAGCCACAGCGCGCCGCGCGCGCGCGCTTCGCCGATCGCGACTGCCAGCGCTGGCGTACCCAGGATGACGCCGGCATAAACGCCGCGCAGTTCGAGACAGGCGACCGCCAGCGCGCCGAGTTGCATCGCCAGCAGGGTCGCCCAGCCGCCCTGCGAGCGCTGCCAGACCTGCCACAGGGTCGCCGCCATCCCGGCGATCAACAGCCCGGCATAGGCGACCGCAGTGGCGAGAGGAGCTGCGAACAGCGATTGCGCTTCGCCGACGTGATCGAGCCACAGTCGCGCGACCAGCGGATCGACCGCGCCATAGGGATTGGCACAGCCGTGTGCGATCGGCAGCAGCGGCAGCGCGATCATGCCGCCCGCCATCAGGCTCGCCGCCGCGCGCAGCGACCGCGAGGCCAGGAACGGCGTCGCCAGCCCCAGCAGCAGCGGCACCGCCGCGCCGATCTGCGCCGCCATCCAGACCGTGCGGGTGAAGCTGTCGCAGGCGGGATAGGCCCAGTCCGTGGTGGCGAAGATTGCCGCCCCCAGCGCCGACATGCCGCTCACGCCGCTGCCGAGCCCGGCTAGCTGTCCGGATGCGCCGCTGCGTCCCCACCACCAGCCGACCCAGACGGACAGCGCGGCGAGGCTTAAAATGGGCGCCATCTCCATACCCGTGATCAGGCTGGCAGCAATGGCCACTCCGGCGATGACCCCGTTCGTCCAGCCGGGCGTCGCGAGCAGCGCGCGCACCGCGGCCAGCACGAACACAATCTGCAACCCGTGGTGGTCGATCCGGCCCGGCGCGAACAAGGTCGTGACGGGATAGGCAACCCCCGCGACGATGATCGCGGTGCGCGCGGCGTCGGGCGCGAGCCTGCGCGTGATCGACGCCACCAGCGCAAGGGCGGCGCCGAACAGCGCGATCGGCCAGACGACCACGGCAGCGACTTCGGCGGCGTGCACGCCGATCAGCGGGCGGAGCAGGGTGATGAGGGCGGCGGGCACCAGATCGGGCAGCCGCGACCAATGCATCGCGAGGCCCCCCGCGAGCCGGTATTGGCGAACATCGTCGAAGGCCTGCCCGCCCAGCCAGTCGCGGATCTGCTGCAACCGCATCGCATCGTCGGTGTCGGGCAGCCGTAGTGCCGACAGGTTCGCCCAGTCCCGCGCCGCCCAGGCGATACCGAGCAGCAGCGCAAACGCGACCGCGAGCAGCATATCGCCGCGATCCGCCCTTTGGTGCTGCCGGGTCCCCATGACACCGGCCTAGCGGCGCCGTGGTTAAGGCGGGGTTTCGGGGCGGCTTGATCGCGGAAATCTACTCACCCGTTTGCCCTGAGCTTGTCGAAGGGCCGTCCTTCTTCTTCCGACCGGTCGCAAGGAAGAACAGTGCTTCGACAAGCTCAGCACGAACGGGGAGAGCTGGTTGCGCCACTGTCAGGCGAAGGAGCAAACTTCGGCCCGTCCAAATCCGTCATTGCGAGCGCAGCGACGCAATCCAGAGCGCCACGCCATCCCGCCTCTGGATTGCGTCGCTACGCTCGCAATGACGAACTGCTACCCCTGATCCCGCCGCCCCAGCAGCCGCAGGCGGAGCGCGTTCAGCTTGATGAAGCCCGCCGCGTCGCGCTGGTCATAGGCGCCCTGATCGTCCTCGAACGTCACGACCTTTTCCGAGTAGAGCGAATAGGGCGACTTGCGACCGATCACATGGACGCCGCCCTTGTAGAGCTTCAGGCGCACCGTGCCTGTCACCTTCTGCTGGCTGTGGTCGATCGCCGCTTGCAGCATCTCGCGTTCGGGGCTGAACCAGAAGCCGTTGTAGACCAGTTCGGCATAACGCGGCGCGAGCTCGTCCTTCAGATGGGCGGCACCCCGGTCGAGCGTCAGCTGCTCGATGCCGCGATGCGCCTGGGCGTAGATGGTGCCGCCCGGCGTTTCGTACATGCCGCGCGACTTCATGCCGACGAAGCGGTTTTCGACCAGATCGAGCCGACCGATGCCGTGGCGGCGGCCCAGCTCGTTGAGCGCCGTCAACAGGCTCGCTGGCGACATGCCTTCGCCGTTCAGCGCCACCCCGTCGCCGCGTTCGAAATCGATCGTGATCACCTCGGGCGTATCGGGCGCATCCTCGGGATTGACCGTGCGTGAATAGACGTAATCGGGCACTTCCTCCCACGGGTCCTCGAGCACCTTTCCCTCGGACGAGGTGTGGAGCAGGTTGGCATCGGTCGAGAAGGGCGCCTCGCCGCGCTTGTCCTTGCTGACCGGAATCTGGTGCGCCTCGGCGAATTCGATCAGCCTGGTGCGGCTGGTCAGATCCCATTCGCGCCACGGCGCGATCACCTTGATGTCGGGCGCGAGCGCATAATAGCCGAGCTCGAAACGGACCTGGTCATTGCCCTTGCCGGTCGCGCCGTGGCTGACGGCATCGGCGTTCACCATCCGCGCAATCTCGATCTGGCGCTTGGCAATCAGCGGCCGCGCGATGCTGGTGCCGAGCAGGTACAGTCCCTCGTACAGCGCGTTAGCGCGCATCATCGGAAAGACATAATCCTCGACGAAGGTCTCGCGCAGATCATCGATGAAGATATGCTCGGGCTTGACGCCGGCCATTTCCGCCTTCCTGCGCGCGGGTTCGAGCTCCTCGCCCTGGCCGAGGTCGGCAGTGAAGGTCACGACTTCGCAGCTATAGGTCTGCTGTAGCCACTTCAGGATCACGCTGGTGTCGAGCCCGCCCGAATAGGCAAGGACGACTCGATTGATCTGGTCGGTCATGGCAAGCTCCTGAAGGCGGGAAAGCGGCGCGCTTTACGAAGACGTAGGGGCACACGCAAGCGACTAGGGGGAAGCAATGGCCAAGGCAAACAAGACCGTCGAAACCGAGGCGAGCGTCGAGGATTTCCTGGCCCGCGTCGACATTCCGCAGCGGGTCGCAGATGCCCGCGTGCTGATCGAGCTGATGGCGCGCATCTCCGGCGAGCCGGCCAAGCTGTGGGGGCCGTCGATCATCGGCTTCGGCAGCGTCCATTATCGCTACGAAAGCGGGCGCGAGGGTGACATGCCCGCGATTGCCTTTTCTCCGCGCAAAGCTGAGCTGGTGCTCTACATCGGTGCCAGCAACCCGAACATCGCCGCGCTGCTGCCTGACCTGGGCAAGCACAAGACGGGAAGGGGGTGCCTCTATGTCAAGAAGCTCGCCGATGTGGATATGGGGATGCTGGAGGCGGTGGTGCGGACGGCGTGGGGCAACCGGCTGGCGAATACGCCTGCGTAACGGCTCGCTTCGACCGGCCTGGCTACCGCCCGGCCCGGTTTGTTTCGTAGCCGCAATATACTGATAGATAGCAGATTATGCGGTCCGCTAGCGGAGACGACGTTCTGTCGGGAGCCTCCGTGATGCCGGATCAAGTCCAACTAAGCGAGATGTTGCCCGATCTTCCGGCGGGATGGCGCCCGCTCCGCGTCGCGCGCGTGGCTGATGAAAGCAGTGTGATCCGCTCCTTTCATCTGGGGCCGGTCGATGGCGGTCCGCTTCAGCCCGCGGCGGCCGGCCAGCATCTGCCGATCCGCCTCGACATTCCCGGTGCCGATGGTCCAGTCATTCGTACCTACACGATCTCGGGTGCCTCGATCACCGGGCATTACCGTTTGTCCGTGCGCAAGCTCGGCTTGGCTTCGACCTATTTGCACGAACAAGCCACCCCTGGCACGATCATCGGCGCCAAGCCACCCGCCGGCGACTTCATTATCGACGATCAGGCGGAGCACACGGCCGTGCTGGTTGCGGCGGGCGTCGGCATCACCCCGATGCTGGCGATGCTGCACCATCTCGTCGCGGGCGAGGTGGCCGGGCGGCCAATGCGGCCCGCGGTCCTGTTCTATGCGGCCCGCTCGCTCGCGGAGCGCGCCTTTGACGCCGAGCTGGCGGTGTTGCGCGAACAATCCGGCGGCAAGCTGCGACTGGTCCGGCTGTTGCAGATTACCGACGGCGCCGAAGCCGGGCGCGATCACGACGAAACCGGCTTTCTCGATGCGAGCATGTTCCAGCGCCATCTCGGCTTTGGTCGTCACGACTTTTATCTGTGCGGGCCGCCGCCATTCATGCAGGCAGCCTATGGCGCGCTGCGGGGGCTCGGCGTCGCGGACGGGGCAATTTTTGCCGAGGCCTTTGGTCCGGCCTCGCTCCAGCGGACAGCCGATTCGGCTGCGTCGATCGCACCCCGGCCAGTTCCAGCAACTGGCCCGGCCATGGTGACTTACCAACCGACGGGAACCGAGGCGAACTGGGCACCCGGTGCAGGCAGTCTGCTCGAACTCGCTGAGGCTGCGGGTCTCAAGCCCGAATTCGGCTGCCGCGAAGGCGCCTGTGGCGCGTGCAAGAGCAAGCTTGTCCAAGGCGAGGTCGCCTATTTCCGGACCACCAGCGCAGCACATGGCGCCGATGAAGTGCTGATCTGCAGCGCCGTGCCCGCGGCCTGCGCGGCAGGCGACGCGTCGTTGGTCATTGCCCTCGGCTAGGCCGATTCAGCCGCGAAGATGCGCTTCAGCCGCGACCATGTAATCCCGCGTGATCGGCAGTGCGTGGCGGCTCCGCGCATATTGCAGCTGGTAATTGACCAGCCCGCCATATTTGAATGCGCACAATGCACCGGCGAGATAGAATTGCCACATCCGGAAGAACCGCTCGTCATAGAGCGCGACGATCGCGTCCTTTGCCGCCGTGGTGCGGTCGTACCAATGCTGCAGCGTATGCGCATAATGCAGCCGCAGCACTTCGACATCGGTCAGGAACATGCGCTGTGGTTCGCTCGCCGCGACGATTTCTGACAGCGCGGGGTTGTAGCCACCGGGGAAGATATATTTGACCGTCCATTTGTCGGTCACGCCCGGCGGGCCGGCGCGGCCGATGGTGTGAAGCAGCATCACGCCGTCGCTCGTCAGCAGGTCGCGGCACTGGCGGAAAAAGGTGCGGTAATTGGGCGGGCCGACATGTTCGAACATGCCGACCGACACGATGCGGTCGAACTGGCCCCCGAATTTCTCAGGGGTCACATGGCGATAGTCGACCAGTTCGAACTTCACCTTGTCGGCGACACCTGCGTCGGCGGCGCGCTGGCGGGCGACCTTGATCTGCTCCTCCGACAGCGTCACGCCCAGCACTTCGGCGCCGAGCTTGCGGTTGAGATAGAGCGCCATGCCGCCCCAGCCGCAACCGATGTCGAGCACGCGCATCCCCGGCTCGATCGCGAGCTTGGCGGCGATATGCGCCAGCTTGTCCTGTTGGGCCTGATCGAGGCTGTTGCCGGGATCGGTGAAATAGGCGCAGCTGTACTGCCGGTCGGCGTCCAGGAACAGGTCGTACAGCCGGTCGCTCAGGTCGTAATGATGCGCGACATTGCGCTTCGCCGCGCGCGCCATGTTGATGCGGCCGATGCGGTGCGTCACGCTTTCGACCGCGCGCGTGAGCGGTGAGGGCTGGAGCCGGTTGCCGCCCGCTTCCCACGGGTCGTTGGCGGTCATCAGGCTGACGAGGTCGAGCACGTCGCCATCGTCGACCACCAGCCGCCCGTTCATATAGGCTTCGCCCGCCCCCAGTGCAGGGTCGCGGATGATCGACCCCGCCGCCCCGGCATCGGTGAAGCGGATCGCCACATCGCGATACCCCGCCTCGGGCGTGCCGAATCGCTTTTCGGTGCCGTCGAAGTGACGAACGATCAGCTGGCCGCGCTTGACCGCGCGGGCGAGGAACAGGTCGATCAGTGCCATTGGCTCGGTACGCTAGCGATCAGATTCCGGCGAACCAATCATAATCGACATTGTCTTCCCAATAGCCGCCGTGGCCGCCCTGAATGCCGGCAAAGCTTTCGACCGCTTCCATGCCGACGACATATTTGGCCTGTTTGTAGCCCAGATGCCGCTCGGCGCGCAGGCGGAGCGGGGCGCCGTGCGGCACCGTGACCGGCGATCCGTTCATCGCCCAGGCAAGGATCGTCTGCGGGTGGAACGCATCGAACATGTCGATCGATTCATAATAGGGCAGCGCCGCGCCGTGATAATGATCGGCGCAGTGGAAGACGATGTACTTCGCCTTCGACTGGACATCGGCGAGCTTCAGCAGCGATCCCACGGTCGGTCCGTGCCACTGGCCGATCGCGGTCCAGCCCTCGACGCAGTCGTGCTTGGTGATCTGCGTGCGCGCCGGCATCGACTTGATCTGCGCCATCGACAGCGACAGCGGCTTGTTGACCAGGCCATAGATTTTCAGCCGGAAGCTTTCGAACTTGTCGGCGACCCAGGCGCTGTATTCGGGCGTGCCGGGATTGATCGAGCCGTTCGCGCGGAACACCGGCGACATCTGGTCGCGGCGATATTCGGGCGCGAGCGTCGCATGGCTCGATAGCCCGTTTTGCAGCTGATAATGGGCGTTGTCTTCCTTGTAGAGGAAGCTGCGGAAACTTTCGTTGTGCGCCAGCTTGTCGCAGCCCGACAGCAGCAGTCCGGCGCCCGTGCCCACGCCCGCGATCAGCGAACGACGTGTGATGATCGAAGACATCAGTGACCCTCCTCGGGGACTTTCCAGTAACCGGTGATCATCGAGCCGACCTCGCGGATCGGCCCGGCCAGGATAACCAGCGCGAGATGGACGACGATGAAGCCGATGATGCCGCACATCGCCAGAAAATGGATCGACCGCGCCGATGCGCGCCCGCCGAACAGGTCGAGGATCCACGGCATGCTTGCGTTGATGCCCGGCGACATGCCGAGCCCGGTGAAGATGATCACCGGCAGCAGGACAAAGATCAGCGTCGCATAGGCGATCTTCTGCAGCACGTTGAACGCGCCGGGATTCTTGGGGTCATGGAAGCGGAAAGCGAGATGCTCCTTGATGTCGTACCACAGATGCGACGGCGTCACTTCCGACGGGCGGATCACCAGCTGCTTCTGGAAATGGCGGTTGATCAGGCTGGTGATCATGAAGCCGAGCAGGCCGAACGCCAGGATCAGCGCGAAGAACAGATGCCAGCGGCGGGACAGCGACAGATTGTAATTGGCCGGAATCGTTGCCCAGCTCGGCCAGTGCGGCAGTTCGAGCCACGGCGTGTCAGGCTGCGCGCCGTGCAGGCCCCAATAGAGATGCGGATGCGCGTTCAGAATGCCCAGTCCCGAGCCGATCATGATGAACACGGTCACGACGTTTACCCAGTGCCACAGCCGCGTCGTGAGCAGGTGCTTGTAGATATAGCCGCCGGCCGCGTGCGGCGCAGGCGCCTCGGTGGCGGCGGGTGCGGGTGCCGGTTCGGGCATCGGCTCCGCCACTGGGTCGATCGCTGCGTCCATTGCATTCCCCATCTTGCGCGCAATTTCTGCGCCCCGATTTTGCGCATGTGCGAACAAAGCCTATGCTACCGGCTTATACGATGTCACCCGGCAAAAAGTGACAGCATAAAAAGGCACCGATTTGGGCGTTTTCCGCTTCTACGAGCCTCGGCGAGGGCATGGGCTGGCGCATGATCCACTGAACGCCATCGTTGCGCCGCGCCCGATCGGCTGGATCAGCTCGCTTTCGCCAGACGGCGTGCGCAATCTCGCGCCGTACAGTTTTTTCAACCTTTTCAACTATGTGCCGCCGATCATCGGCTTCTGTTCGATCGGCCCTAAGGACAGCATCGCCAATATCGAGGCAACGGGCGAGTTCGTCTGGAACCTCGTCAGCCGCGCTCTCGCCGAGGCAATGAATGCGTCGTCCGCGAGCGTACCGGCGGATATCGACGAATTCGCGCTGGCCGGGCTGGAGGCAGCGCCGTCGCAGATCGTCGCCGCGCCGCGCGTCGCCGCGAGCCCGGTGCAGTTCGAATGCCGCCACAGCCAGACGCTGCAGCTGACCAGTGCGGCCGGCGATGCGCTTCAGGCCTGGCTGGTGCTCGGCGAAGTGGTGGGCGTGCATATCGCCGAGGACGTGATCGTCAACGGCAGCTTCGACACGGTCGCCGCCGACCCGGTACTGCGCGGCGGCGGCTGGGGCGATTATTTCGGCATTTCGGACGCGGCGCGCTTCAGGATGAAGCGGCCGGGGTAAGGGGGCGCGTGGATTTTCCGCCGTCATCCCCGCGAAGGCGGGGATCCATGGTCACCTAGAATTGAGAACCGCTCATACGTCAGCCGGAATGGATTCCCGCCTGCGCGGGAATGACGGATGCGACAGACAGGATCGACGCGAGCGCCGCAATTCAGCCCAGCAACCCCGGGCCGAGCAGCATCAGCAGTTTGACGTCGATTGCCACGCCCTCGGCGCGCTTGGTCGCGATGAAGGACTCGACCGCATCGAGCGCCACACGGTGGACCGTGATCTCCTCATCCCCGTCGCCGCCGCCTTCGCTCACGCGTGCCAGATCGTGCGCGCGGACCAGCGTGAAGCCTTCGGAGACCATTCCCGGCGAGGAGTGGAAAAAGCCGATCGTCTCGACCCGGCCGGGGCGATAGCCGGTTTCCTCCTCCAGCTCGCGCGCGGCGGCACTCTCGACCGGCTCGCCCGCCGTTTCGTCGCCGACCAGCCCGGCGGGCAGTTCGAGGCAGCGGCGTCCGAGCGGCACGCGGTACTGCTCGACCAGCAGCACGTCGCCCGCATCGATCGCGAGGATCACGGCCGCGCCGATGCCGCGCACGCGCGCCGCATATTCCCACTTGCCGTCGACCTTCATCGCCATGAAGCGGCCCTGCCAGACGGTTTCGGCGGTCATAGCTCGATCAGCCGGTCGGGCAGTTCATTGGTGTCGGCGTCGGTCTTGGGGAAGTGTTCGGCGATGATCGCGCCGATCGCCGCCACGGCGGCAACCATGCCGGCGCCGGTCCGCCCTGCGCGGACCTGCTCGATGAGCGCGGCCATGGCATCGCCCCAGCGTTCGGGCGGGACTTTCCCGTGGATCGCCTCGTCGGCGACGATTTCGGCCATGCGCTCGGCTACCGACAAGTAAAGCAGCACGCCGACGCGCTTGGCGGTGCGCTGTTCGGCGGCGACCTTGAACAGCTCGATGGCACGCGCGCGCACCCGGCGGCGCTTGGTCGCCTTGGGCGTCAGCGCCAGCCGCCACGACATCGCCACCAGCGCGTAGCGGAGGATCAGGAACGCCACGACCTGCAGGATCATCACGCCGAGCAGGACCAACCGTTCGTCGGGCGCGGTCCAGCCGTCGCCCATGAACGGCAGCCACGCCGGATCGATCGCGACCACGGCGGGCACCAGCAGCGCGGCGAGCAGGCCATATTGCGGCGGCACGTCGCGATAGGCGTCCGATGCGGGCGCGATCATCGTCACGATCTCGCCGTCGGTGCCGGCTTCGGCCGCGGCGACCGCGGCGCTCACTGCCTCGCGATCCTCGACACTCAGCCGCATCACCAATCCCCCGAGGCGCCACCGCCCCCGAACGAGCCGCCGCCGCCGCCGGTGAAGCCGCCGCCGCCCCAGCTGCCGTCGCTGCCGCCGCCGCCACCGCCGCCCCAACCGGACGCGCCGCCGCCCCAGCCCGAGCGATTGTTGTTCTGGGATGCGGCGCGCGCAACCTCGAGCGCGGTCCACAGCGCGACCGAGCCCCAGTCCGAATCATGGCGACGATAGCTCCGGCCCGACCGCCGCCGACTGGAGGCCAGGACGATGAAGCCGACCACCAGCAGCCAGAAGATCACGCCCGCGCCAACGCCGAAGGCACTGTTCGACGATCGGCTCCGCTTGCGGGTGCGGTCGAATTGCTTGATCGCGGCGTCGGTGCGCGCCTTGGCCTCGTCCGGGTTGGCGCGCAGCTGCGCGATCAGCGCATCGGTCCCCGCGGTCATCGCGCCGGGGATGTCGCCCGCCTTCAATCGCGGCACCATGATCTCGCGGACCACCTGCGCCGAAAACGCGTCGGTCAGATAGGGTTCGAGGCCATAGCCGACCTCGATCCGGGGGCCGCGCTTGCCCTTGGGCTCATTGGGCGCGATGAACAGGATCGCGCCGTTGTTGACATCCTTCAGCCCCACGCCCCAGGCGCGACCGAGCCGATAGCCGTAGTCCTCGAGCGGATAGCCCTGCAGATCGGGGATCGTTGCGACGACGAGCTGACGCCCGGTATCCTTCTGCAACGCCTCCAGCTTGGCCGTAAGTTCGGCTTCGGTCTCGGGCGGCAGCACATTAGCGGCGTCGACGACCAGCCCCGAGAATTTGGGGAAGGTCTGCGCGGTGGCCGCGCTGCCGAACATCAGCAGCGCGGCGAGGAAGGCGAGGAAACGGCTCAACTGCCGAAGTCGACCTTCGGTGCGGTCTCGGCGCCCGGCGTGGTCGCGCTGAACGGCACCTTGGGCTTGGCGCCGTAAACGATGCTTGCGGTGATCGCCGTCGGGAAGGTGCGGATCGTGGTGTTATATTTCTGCACGGCCGCGTTGTAATCGCGCCGCGCGATCGTGATGCGGTTCTCGGTGCCCTCGAGCTGGCTGAGCAGCGTGGTGTAATTGGCCTGGCTCTTCAGCTCGGGATAGGCTTCCTGCAGCTTCTGCAGCGAGATGCCGAGCGAGCTCTGCGCGCGGTCGAACTGCGCGAGCTTGGCCGGGTCGCTCAGATCATCGGCTGACACGCGGATGGTGTTCGCCGCAGCCCGCGCCTGCGTCACCTGGACCAAAATATCCTTCTCCTGCGCGCCCGCACCTTTGACGGTTGCGACGAGATTGGGAATCAGGTCGGCGCGGCGCTGATAGTCATTCTGCACATCGGCCCAGCGCGCCTTCACTTCCTCATCGGCCGTCGGAATGCTGTTCAGGCCGCAGCCGGACAGCGCGACCGCAAGCCCGACGGTGGTGACGATCCGAAACTTCATTGCTATCCCTCCCAACCCAGATGGGTGCGCTATTAGCCCAACACAGATGGTGCACCCAAGCAATTTCGCAAGCCAGGGGACGAGTGCCGATGTGGAAAGACTTCAGAGCGTTCATCGCGCGGGGCAATGTGATCGACCTGGCCGTTGCGGTCATCATCGGTGCGGCGTTCGGCAAGATCATCACGTCGCTGACCGATGACGTGATCATGCCGGTGGTCGGGCGAATCTTCGGTGGGCTCGACTTCTCGCGCCATTTCATCGTGCTGGGCGACGTGCCCGAAAAGCTGCGCGGGTCGACCGACTATGCCGCGCTGAAGGCGGCAGGGGTGCCGCTGCTCGGCTGGGGCGCGTTCCTGACGGCGACGGTCAATTTCCTGATCATCGCCTTCATCATCTTCCTGCTGGTCCGCGCAGCGAACGCGACCGTGAAGGAAGTCGAACACGAACTGGGGGCGGACGCGAAGCCCGACGACGCAGCCCCGGCCGAACCGGCTGCCGATCCGGCCGATGTGGTGCTGCTGCGCGAGATCAGGGACGCGCTCGTGAAGCGGGACTGATCGCATCGAGCAGCGCGCCTTTCGTCACCCCGGGCTTGACCCGGGGTCCCGCTGCTTTGCCCGCCGCCAGAAAAAGCGGGACCCCGGATCAAGTCCGGGGTGACGCTGAGTTTGTCCAGCGGGTTGGCGCGGCCGACGGGGGCCCCGCAAGCGCACGCGCAACGGCTTACGCCGCCGCCAGATCCTCGGCGATCGCGTCGGCCAGGCTGGTGCCGTCGAGGATGCGCGCGGTCTCGTCGCGCACGCGCGCCATTGCCTGGCGGATCGCGCAAGACGCCTCGTCGCGGCAATCGGCGCAGCGGCGGTAGGCGGTGCGGCTGACGCAGGGCACCAGCGCCAGCGGACCCTCGATCACGCGGATGATCTCGCCGAGCGAAATCAGGTGGTGCGGCCGCGAAAGCACATAGCCGCCCATCTTGCCGCGGTGGCTGTGCAGCAGTCCGGCCTCGCGCAGATCGGCAAGGATCAGTTCCAGGAACTTGCGCGGGACATTCGCTGCCTCGGCAATCCGGTTCATCGGGATCGGCGGGCCGCCGGCGGGAGCTTCGGCGAGGAACAGCATCGCGCGAAGCGCATATCGGGAACGCTGCGTCAACATGATGGGCGGCTCTATGGACCCAGTTTGGGCTAAGTGGAAGGCAGTCTTTTCATTAATTGCGGGAGCCCTATATGGGTCGGGTCGGGTTCGCCCGACTATGGCGATAAACGGTGGCGTGAACTAGACGCAGCGGACCCGGGGGCAGTACCCGGCGGCTCCACCAAAACCCCTTGGACTTGCCGAGGGGCTCTGACGGGGCCGAACCAGGATCGACGTGTGTTGAACGACGCTGTCTTTTGCTCGGAATGGGACCACCGTGACGGCCCGTAACCAAGTGCCAACGATAACGAGGCGCTCGCGATTGCGGCCTAACCCAAGACCTAACGGTCTAGGTTAGTCAGACAAAAGCGCGGTTGGACCGCACCGGGCAACAGAAGCGGATTCCGGCGGTACGGGGAGCACCGAGCAACAGAAGCTCCCCACTTTGATGCAGTTTCGAGCTTGATTACTGCCACTACACCGTTCGTCTTGAGCTAGCCGAAGGGCCGTCCTACTTTTGCGAGCCGTTCGAAGAAGACGGACGGTGCTTCGACAAGCTCAGCACGAACGGATCGAGGTTCGTCTATCGAGCGGCGACTGGGGGTGGTATGATGCCCCAAAACTTGACGCTTTGCCACAAAGGGCGCATGGGCGCGCCCTTGCTCGTTTGGCGCACTGCCCGGACTAAATGGGCCCGAACTGACCGCCGCCGGTCCGCGGCCTGCCAATCTGGATGATGATGACCCTGACCGACCTCCCCCCGCTTCTGTCGGAAGCGCTCGCCGCGCGGGGCTATGAAACGCTTACGCCCGTGCAGAGTGCGGTGGCCGCGCCCGAGACGCTGGGGCGCGATCTGCTCGTCTCGGCCCAGACCGGGTCGGGCAAGACCGTCGCCTTCGGGCTGGCGATCGGCAACCAGCTGCTCGGCGAGCACGGCCTCAGCCACGGCATCGCCCCGCAGGCACTGGTGATCGCGCCGACCCGCGAGCTTGCGCTACAGGTCAGCCGCGAACTGATGTGGCTCTATGCCAAGGCGGGCGCGCGGATCGCGACCTGCGTCGGCGGGATGGACGCGTCGAAGGAACGCCGCACGCTCAGCCACGGCGCGCATATCGTCGTCGGTACGCCGGGGCGGCTGCGCGATCACCTGGAACGTGGCGCGCTCGACCTGTCGGCGCTGAAGGTCGCGGTACTCGACGAGGCCGATGAAATGCTCGACATGGGCTTTCGCGAGGACCTCGAGGAAATCCTCGACGCGACGCCCGACGACCGCCGCACTTTGCTGTTTTCGGCGACGATCCCGAAGCCGATCGTCGCGCTCGCGAAGCGTTACCAGCGCGACGCGCTGCGCATCTCGACGATCGGCGAGGATCGCGGGCATGGCGACATTGCCTATCAATGCGTGACGATCGCGCCGTCGGATACGGAGAATGTCGTCGTCAACATGCTCCGGCTGCACGAGGCGGACACCGCGATTCTGTTCTGCGCGACTCGCGACAACGTTCGCCACCTGCACGCGAGCCTAACCGATCGCGGCTTCTCCGCCGTCGCGCTGTCGGGCGAGCACAGCCAGAACGAGCGCAATGCCGCGTTGCAGGCACTGCGTGACGGGCGCGCACGGGTGTGTGTCGCGACCGATGTCGCCGCGCGCGGGATCGATCTGCCCAATCTGACGCTCGTCGTCCATGTCGAGCTGCCGCGCGATGCCGAAGCGCTCCAGCACCGCTCGGGCCGGACCGGGCGCGCGGGCAAGAAGGGGACGGCCGTGCTGATCGTCCCGTATCAGCGCCGCCGCATGGTCGAGCGGATGCTGAACGGCGCGCGGATCGCCGCCGAGTGGATCGACCCGCCGACCGCCGACGACATCCGCGCCAAGGACCGCGAACGGCTGCTCGCGACGTTGCTCGCGCCGGGCGATATCGATGAGGAAGACCGCGCGCTCGGTGCCAGGCTGCTTGCCGAAAAGAGCGCCGAGGACATTGCTGCGCTGCTCGTGCGCGCCCACCGCGCGGCGATGCCGCAGCCCGAGGAGCTGATCGAGCGCGGCGCAGCACCCGCGGCGGGCCGGGGCGCCCCGGGCGCCAATCACCGCGCGGGCTTCGACGATGTGCTGTGGTTCAAACTCGACATCGGTCGCCGCCAGAATGCCGATCCGCGCTGGATCCTGCCGCTGCTGTGCCGTCGCGGACATATCACCAAGCAAGAGGTTGGTGCGATCCGGATCGGGCCGAACGAGACGTTCTTCCAGATCCCGCGCAGCATTTCGGGCAAGTTCCAGGACGCGCTGAAGCGGACGGCATCCGAAGATGGCGGCGAGATCGTTCCCGCGCCGAACGGCCCCGGCGACACCGGCCCGCGCCGGGGCGAGCAGCTGTCGGCGCATCGCGGCGCAGTGCGCCCGACCCGCGCGCCGCACCGGGGAGCGCCTAGGGGTCGTTAACTTCCAGCTCTTCCGACCTGATCGTCATTGCGAGCGCAGCGAAGCAATCCAGTCCGGGACCAGATTGCTCGCTGCACTCGCAATGACTGGACACCGCGGGTCCTGCGCGCCCGAAAAGGGGGAAACGGACGCGCAGGTAGGCGGAAGCGGCGTCAGATCTTGGCCGCCGACAGGATCGGGCCGCCCTTGCCGTTCTGGACCAGGATCGCGGTCTTCAGTCCGGCCGGCGCGGCAGGGAGCGCAAAGCTCGCGGTCTTGCCCGACCAGCTGCCGACATTGACGAGCTGCTTGACGATGTTGCGGTGCGGAATGGTCGCGCCGCCGTTCTCGCCGGCCTGGATCGCCACATCGATCGTGCGCGGATCATAGCGGACCACCCACACGGTCGCATTGGTCGCCTGCCCCGCGCCGATCGTCACCTTGCCGTTCGCCGATGTGATCGCCGGGCCGGTCTTGACGACATTGCGTGCGATCGCGGCGTTGAGTTCGCCTTCGCGGCTGCCGAGCACGGCGTCGCGGCCATTCACGATCACCTGCGGCGTCGCGACCTGGGCGCGGCCGGCGGCATGGGCATAGTCCCACTGGCGCGCGGTATAGGCGGGGCTGCCGAAAATGTCCTTCCAGCCGAGATCGTCCCAATAGGTGACGGCGAACGACAGCGGGATCACATCGGCGCGGTCGGCGAGCTTGTTGACCACCTTGTCGGCGGGCGGGCAGCTCGAGCAGCCCTGGCTCTGGTAGAGTTCGACGACGACCGGGTGCGCGGGGTCACCCGCCAGCGCGGTAGGGGCAGCAGCGGAACCCTTGCCCGACGGCGTCGGCGTGGCCGTCGCGCCCGAGCAGGCCGCAAGGAAAAGGGCAGTCGAAACAGCAAGAAGCGCACGCATCGTCATCACTCCGTCATCGTCGGGCGGCCACCGGGCGGCCCCATGCCCTGCTATTCGCGGAGGTGCAGGCGCCGGTTACAGCTGGTTACCAGCGCAGCAGTTGCGGGCCGAAAATTGCGCCGATCGCGGTCGGGATCGCGATGCCGAGGCTGTACCAGGTCACGACGAAGCTTGCCGAAACCTCCGGGCAATGCAGGCCATAAAGCGTCGCCCCGAACGCGCCCGCCGCCAGCCCCGCGGTCGCGCCCGCTGCCCGCAAATTGGTCGGCGCGAGCTGGCGGAACGACCACAGTAGCCCGATGAAGATCGGCAGCGACAGCACGCCTACCCGCATCGAGCATTGCCGCCAGCTGCTCCCCAGCCACATCGGCAGCCAATGTTCGCTGGGCGTCGTCGCCAGCTCGATCGCGGCGAGCGCGCCGAGCACCACCACCGGCACCACGACCAGCCAGGCGGCGCGCATCCGCGTCGCCTCGGGCCGGGCGACATGCGCGACCGCGATCACCGCGACGACCGCCAGCGCGATCGTATAGGCTGCCTTCATCAGGAAATGCGCGTTCATCATCGCACCGGGCAGGTCGGGCCGCAGCCCCAGCGTCGCCAGCACCAGCGCGAGCGTCACCGCACCGCCCGCGACCAGCCCGATTGCGAGCCGCTGCTCGACGGCATGGGCGGAAACCGGCCGCGTCTGCGCCGCCAGCGATTGGATCAGGTCTTCGGTACGCATCATTTACCCTTCAGCCGGGCCGCGAGCGCTTTCAGCCCGCGGTGGACGGAAACTTTGACATCGGCTTCGCTGATGCCGTCGGCCTCGGCCGCTTCGGCGACGCTCAGGCCATCGATCTTGGTGCGGCGGATCGCGCTCGCCTGTTTGGGCGAGATTTCGCCGAGCAACCCGTCGACGTCCATCTTCGCCGACGCCGCGTCCTGATAGCCTTCGGCGACCAGGATATCCTCCAGCCCCTCGAACGAGACATGCTGGCGCTGGCGGCGGAAATGGTCGATCATCTTGTAGCGCGCGACCGCATAGGCCCAGGCGGTGAAGGGCCGGTCGCGGTCATAGCTTGCGCGCCGCGTGTGAATGGCAATCAGCGTGTCCTGCACCAGATCCTCGACATCATCGCCCGCCCCGCGCAGTCGCCGCGCGAAGAAGCTGCGCATCATCGGCGCGAGCGCGGTCAGCAGCCGGTTCTGGGCGGCGGCGTCGCCATCTAGGCCACGCACCATCCAGCCTTTCAGCTGATCCTCGCTTGCCATGTTCAGCGCTCCCGATAGAGCCATTCGTTCGGTCCAGTGATAAGGTTACAGGCGCAGTGGATCGCATCGCTTAGCCTGACCGGACTCGTTTGTAACCAACCGCCGCGTCGCCGCGAAGACCGGATGTGACCTGCCCAACAGGCCTCCCGGGTCACCGGGCGGCGTCGGCATCCCCGGCGCCGCCTGTATGGGGCCTGACAAGCCCGCGCCGCTCCGCTAGCCTCTCTCCCAAAACCATCAGGAGAGCCCCATGCGCGAAGCCGCAATCGTCGCCACCGCCCGCACCCCCATCGGCAAGGCCATGCGCGGCGTGTTCAACATCACCGAAGCGCCGGTGCTTGCAGGGCACGTCATGAACGCCGCGATCGAGCGCGCCGGCATCGACCCCGCGCGCATCGACGAGATCTTCTGGGGCGTCGGCAACCAATGGGGCAGCCAGGGCGGCAATGCCGGGCGGATGGCGGTGTTCGCCGGGAACCTGCCGCAGAGCGTCCCTGCTTTCTCGCTCGACCGCAAATGCGGCTCGGGCCTGACCGCCGTGGCGCTCGCCGCGCGCTCGATCATCTGCGACGAGATCGACGTCGCGCTTGCAGGCGGCATGGAAAGCGTGAGCATGACCGCGCAGAACGCCCCGCGCTACATCAACCAGTCGGTGATCGCGAACGAGCCCGCCGCGTACATCCCGATGATCGAAACCGCCGAGATCGTCGCCGAACGCTATGGCATCAGCCGCGAGGCGCAGGACCGCTACGGCGCGGAGAGCCAGCAGCGCGCCGCACGCGGCCTTGAGACCGGCGCCTTCGTCGAGGAAATCGCCCCGATCACCGTCGAGCGCGCGCTGCTCGACAAGGAAGGCAAGGAGACGGGGCGCGAGCAGGTGACGGTCAGCCAGGACGAAGGCATCCGCCCCGGCACCACATACGAAGGCATCATGAACCTGAAGACGGTGTGGAAGGACGGCCAGTTCGTGAAGGAAGGCCGCCACATCACCGCCGGCAACGCCAGCCAGCTGTCTGACGGGGCGAGCGCGCAGATCGTGATGGACCGCGCAACCGCCGAAGCCGAGGGTCGGGAGATCCTGGGCATCTATCGCGGTTTCCAGGCGGCGGGCTGCGCGCCCGACGAAATGGGCATCGGCCCGGTCTATGCCATCCCCAAATTGCTCGCGCGCGCCGGGTTGAAGGTCGAGGACATCGGCCTGTGGGAGTTGAACGAAGCCTTCGCCTCGCAATGCCTCTATTGCCGCGACACGCTCGGCATCGATCCGGAGAAGTACAACGTCAACGGCGGCGCGATCGCGATCGGCCACCCGTTCGGGATGACGGGGTCGCGGCTGGTGGGCCATGCGCTGATCGAGGGGCGGAAGCGGGGGGTCAGGTGGGTGGTGGTGGTGTCGATGTGTACGGCGGGCGGGATGGGGGCGGCGGGGTTGTTTGAGGTGGGGTGAGTGGTGGCGGGTTTGCGCCTCATTCCGGTCTTTCAGCGCCATCTCGAGCCGTTCCGAAATCGGTCGTTCGTTCAGGTTTCATACGCCGATCGTGGTTTGGTCAGCCGGCGACGTTATGAATTGGAAGTATGGACATACTGATTTATGGCTCTCGTTATGTTGTCCATGCGGAGGGGGGCCATGGCGAAGTCGCCCGATGAAAAGACGGTGCAGATCAAGGTGTCGCCGGAACTGAAGAAGGAAATCCATCGCTCAGCTCTGGAGCGGGACGAGACGGTTCGCACATTCATCCTGAAGGCGCTCAAGGGACGCGGCATCACCGTTTCTGATGACGATCTGATCGATCGGCGCAAGGCGGTCACGCGATGATCGAGACCATCTCTCCTGCCGTACACGCTTCCGTGATAGACCTCTTTTGCGGCGCAGGCGGCCTTTCGCATGGCTTCAAGACCGAAGCGTTCAAGCTGGCCGCCGGGATCGACATCGACGAGGCGTGCCGCTTCCCATACGAGCACAACAACGGTGCCCCGTTCCTGCGTAAGGACGTCGGGAAGCTGACGGCGAAGGAAATTGAAGAGCTATTCCTTCCCGGCGCAAGGCGCGTGCTCGTTGGCTGCGCCCCATGTCAGCCGTTTTCGACCTACAATCAGAAGAACGAAGACCCGAACTGGAAGCTGCTGCACGCCTTCGGCGATATTATAGAGGCTTCGCTGCCCGATGTTGTGTCGATGGAGAACGTGCCGCGGCTGCTCGCCTTTCGAGGGGGTGCAGTGTTCGACGCTTTCGTGGCGAAGCTCCGGGCGTCGGATTATCACGTCGTTTGGGACGTCCTCTACGGCCCCGATTTCGGCCTCGCGCAGACCCGGTCGCGATTGGTGCTGCTCGCCTCGCGGCTCGGTCCGATATCGTTGCCGATGCCGACGCACGACGCCAATAACCACCGTACCGTCCATGAGGAGATCGGGGACCTCCCGCCGTTAAGTCACGGCGAAGTCGACGACCGCGACCCGCTGCATCGTGCGAGCCGGCTATCCGACACGAACGCGCGCCGCATAGCTTCGGCTAAGCCCGGCGGAACATGGCGGGATTGGGAGGACGATCTTGTCGCCAACTGCCATAGGGTCGAGACCGGCAAGGGCTATTCGTCCGTTTATGGCCGCATGAGTTGGACCGCTCCATCTCCGACTATCACGACCCAATTCTACGGCTTCGGCAACGGTCGTTTCGGGCACCCTGAGCAGAATCGGGCGCTGACGCTTCGGGAAGGTGCGTTGCTGCAAGGCTTCCCGCTGGATTACCAGTTTTCCCGGCCGGGCGAGGCGATTCACTTCAAGCGGATCGGACGCCTGATCGGTAATGCTGTCCCGGTCCACTTGGCCAGCGCGATCGCTCGCGCGGTCAAAGCGCATCTGGAGAGCGTGCGATGAGTGGCCCGCGCGAACTGGTGATGACGATCAGCCTCAATGCCTTGGAGCATTTGGGCATCAACCTCTACAGCAACATCCCCGCCGTTCTGTCGGAGATCGTCGCGAATGCGTGGGACGCGGACGCGGAGACCGTCAAGGTCACTATCGACAAGGCCGCGGAGATGATCACGATCGAAGACGACGGCACGGGAATGGACCGGGATGGCGTGATCGACCGCTTTCTCACTGTCGGTTTCAAGCGTCGCGAAAAGCTCGGTAGCAAGACGGCCAAAGGCCGTGATCCAATGGGCCGCAAGGGCATAGGCAAGCTCTCTATATTCTCGATCGCGCAGGTCGCGGAGGTGTATACGGTCGTCGATGGCCAGAAGACCGCCTTCCGCATGGATCGCGACGTGATACGCAAGGCCATCGCTGGCACCGGTCAGAACAGCTACAAGCCCGACGAACTCACTGACTGGCCGAAGGATCTCAAGGCCGGCACGCGGATCGTCCTGTCGAGAATCTCGAAATCGCTTTCCGGCATGACCGTCGAAGGACTAAAGCGACGGGTCGCTCGCCGCTTTGCCGTGATCGGCCCGAAGAACGGCTTCAGCGTGGTGGTTAACGGTAACGCCATCGGCCCCGAAGACCGTGCATACCACAACGCTTTACAATATATGTGGACTTACGGCGACCAAAAGGACTTCGTAAAGCTCTGTAAGAATCTAGATCGGCCGGCCGACGACCGATCGTCGGCGGTGAAGGCGGCGCTGAAGGCTGCGGGTCTGTCGCTTACGGGTTGGATCGGCACCGTCTCGAAACCGGATCAATTGAAGGATGAAGACGGCGACAACCTCAACCGCCTGGCCGTCTTCATGCGCGGCAAACTGGCGCAGGAAGATATACTCGACGAGTTCGGCCAGAAGGAAATCTATGCCGACTACCTGATCGGCGAACTTCATTGCGAGGAACTCGATCTCGACGATCAGGGCGACATAGCGACCAGCAGCCGGCAGTCGCTCAAGCAGGACGATCCGCGTTTCGAGGCGCTGCGCGCGATCGTCTTGGCGGAGCTTCGCAATATCGCAGGACGTTGGAGCGAGTGGCGGCGGACGGACGGCGCAAAGGTCGCCGCTTCCGTTCCGGCCGTCTCCGATTGGCTTGGGCAACTTCAAGGTGACACTAAAAAGAAGGCCGAACGATGGATCGGCCGGCTGAACACCATTCGTTCGGCTGATGAAGGAGATAAAAAGGAGCTCCTTAAGGCTTCTATCCTGGCCTTCGAAAGCTACCGCCGGAAGGAGGAGCTGGATCGTCTGGAGGAATTGAAGGACGAGAGTGTCGAGCATATTCTTGAAATATTTCGCAGTATAGATGACCTTGAGCTGAGTTACTATGGCCAAATAGTAAAACTTAGAATTGGTGTGATACGAACTTTGCAGGATAAATTAAAGAAAAACGATAAGGAGTTAGGCCGTGTTGACAAAAGGGATTCCCAAGCGGGGTGATATCTGATTCAAGACTGCTTTTGGGGAGCAGTCATGGGGCGGGGCGATATTTCGGATCAGGAGTGGGCGA